>Ga0265299_10000044_pt1 | contig 175058 bp, 115 predicted proteins | sample AusTroGonzalo_MG_4_FD_193485 | JGI IMG/M metagenome (GOLD analysis project Ga0265299, IMG submission 193485) | Bovine rumen microbial communities from tropical cattle in Woodstock, Queensland, Australia - Gonzalo_02 | ecosystem: Host-associated > Mammals > Digestive system > Stomach > Rumen ... | reverse complement strand
CGGCTGGGGCTTCATCCCGCCGAAGCAAATGCCGCCGGAGCCTGGGAAGGACGGAAGGGGACGGAGGGGATCGTATGTGTATGAGCGCTCGCCGGAGCCGAGGGGTATGTGCACTTCGCGGGGACCGTTTTCAAGGGAAGTCTCCTCGTGCCAGGAGTTCTCCCATAGGGCGTAGTAGCGTGTGGTGCCGCGGGGGGCGCCGGGGCAGGCGGCGCGGCGGCGGATTGAATCGAACCAGTCAAGCGACTCGACGCCCTCTTCGCGGCGCGCCCCGCCGGGGAAGTGGCCTTTTGTGCCGTTGAATTCCTTCGAGGGGTTGCCGCCGTGGTCGTAGGCGTCCACCACGAGCGCGCAGGAAGCGCGGCGTTCGGGCGTGATTTCGCGCCACATGTCGAATATGCCCTCTGTGTAGATGTCGTAGAATCCTGTCTTGAGCAGGATCGGCATTGTTGATTTCGCCAGGGCGTTGCGGTAGGCGGCGCCGCTGCCCGGCGCGTCGGAGCGCCAGTAGGAGTCTTCCGCGCGGGGATGGCGCAGCTTGTTGTCCAGCGCGGGGACGGGCTCGCCCCAGTAGCGGCGCGAGAAGTCGGCTAGCGGGAACTGCGCGAATGTCACGGATTTGTCGCGCTGGAGGGATTTGTTCTTCTTCTTATAGCCGTTGACGAACCATCCGCCGTGGAGCCCCGCCTTGAAGAAGCCGTTGCGGTAGGCGATGTTGTAGCGGTTGACGTCCTGCACGTAGAGCGCCGCGCCCTTGACGTCGGACGGGTCGGTGTCGAGGTATGACCAGTGGACGCTTGCCAGATAGCTGCCGCCTTCGAGGTATATCTCGCCGTTGTACCAGGGGAGCTTCCGCACGAATTCGAGGAGCGCCAGACCGTCGGCGCGCTCGTTCTCGTAGGGGATCCAGTCGCCTTCGCTCATGCCGCATCCTCGGCAGTGCTGGATCACCCTGGCGTAGCCGCGTTCGAGCGTGGCGCGCTGTCCTTTGGCCCAATTCGCCACGTCCACGCGCTCTTCCTTCACGTATGGATTGCGAGTTATGACGATCGGGCACTTGACGCCTGCGGCCGGGGCGGAGCCGTAGGTGTACAGGGCCGTGCCGTCCGGGAGCTTGTGCATCTCCTCGAACCAGCGCGAGCCGTCCTTGTCGGTCGGTTCGTTGATCTGCACCGCCATAGCGAATGACGTGCAAAGTGCGAAGATGGAAAATAAGGCAGTATGCGGATTCATGTTTTCTCCTTGTGCTTGTGCTAGGATGATTATACCATACTTCCGTTCCCTGTTCCACGTCTATGTGACGGAGATGGACGCATCCGGGGGTAAAATATGCTATAATGGACGCGAGTGAAAGCACTTTTTGTGTCTGATGGCGAATCATTCAAGAAAGGAACGAAAATGAAGAATGTAATTGCACTAGTCGCGCTTGTGTCGCTGTCGGCGGCCGCGGCTGAGCTGATTGACGTTGCGGCGCGGTTTGACGTGAAGCCCGGCGACAATGTGCTGGCAGTGCGCGATGCGATCCGCAAGATGCGCAAGGAGGGGAAGCTCGCGGGAGGGAGGAGAGTCGTCGTGACGTTCGCGCCCGGGACTTATCTCTTCCAGAAGCCCTTGCTCCTGGAGAAGGAGGATTCGGGTACGGAGTCCGCCCCCGTAGTCTGGCGCGCCGAGAAGCGCGGAACCGTGAGGATATTCGGCGGCAAGGCGATTCCGCGCTCCGCGTTCGTCCCCGTCACGGGCGCAGCCAGGGAGCGTCTGCTGCCCGAAGCGCGCGATTCGGTGCGCGTGGCCGACGTGTCGGGATATCTCGTGAAGGACCATCCGCAGTGGCCCGACCATCCAGTGGGCGTGATGCCGGGGCCGTGGCTCTACCACAACGGCGAATCTCAGACGCTTGCCCGCTGGCCCAACCTGGACGCGCCCGACAAGGGCTGGTTCGGCTTCTCGAACGTGCTGGAGAATTGCGGCTACGAGGCCGACAAGCGTGCCAAGGCCCCCGCCGTGCTGGAGTTCCCGGGCGACAGGGCCGCGCGCTGGAACTACTCCGACGGCGTGTGGATCACCGGCTATCTCGTGGTGGACTGGCATTGCGACACAGTGCGCATCGCATCCTACAATCCTGAGACGCACGGCGCGAAACTGGCCTCCGTCACGACATACGGCGTGGGCAAGGGCGGCTGGCCGTTCTACCAGCGCCGCTTTTTCGCGCAGAACCTGCTGGAGGAGCTTGACCAAGAGGGGGAGTGGTATCTGGACAGGAAGGGCAAGCTGCTCTACTGGTGGCCGCGCCCGGCGACGGGGTCCGACGAGATCGTCCTCGCGCAGGACATCGCTCCCTTCGTGGAGATGAAGAAGGCGGAGTTCATTCGCTTCGAAAACCTCAGCTTCGAGTATTCGCACGGCAAGACGGCCGTGACCATCTCCGAATCGCTGCGCTGCGAGGTTGTGCACTGCGACTTCGCGAACCACGGCGGTTCGGCCGTGACGGTGAACGGGAGGCGCAACCTCGTGAGCGACTGCACCATGCGCAACATGGGCGGGCAGGTGATATCGCTCAGCGGCGGCTCCGTAAAGGATCTTCTGCCCGGCAACAATCTCGTGGAAGGGTGCAGAATCGACAACTTCGCCATGTACAAGCGCACGCACGGCATAGGCATATCCATAAACGGATGCGGCAACGCGGCGCGCGGCAACGTGGTGACGCGCTCGCCGGACTGCGCGCTCAACTTCTCCGGAAACGAGCATCTGATAGCCAACAACGAGTTCGGGAACGTGGTGCAGGACTCCGGCGACGCCGGCTGCATGTACTCCGGCCACAACGCCAGTTGGCTCGGATCCATCATCTTCGGCAACTACATCCACGACCTCGCTCGGACGCCCGCGGAGTCCAACGCGCGCAACGGCATCTACTTCGACGACTGCGACTGGGGCGACGACGTGATCGGAAACGTTTTCGTGCACGCCGGGCGCGCGATCTTCTTCGGCGGCGGCAAGCTGCACGGCGCGTACAACAATCTGGTGAAGGAATGTCTCGTTGGCGTGCACATCGACTCGCGCGGGCGCACATGGCGCGCCACTGGCAACGGCTCGTTCTTCTGGAATCCCAAGGGCAAGGCGTTCTGCCGCTACCGCCACGCCGAGGCGGGGGTGGAATACGATGCCGCCCCCTGGTGCGTTGCCTATCCGGCTCTGCGCGAGGCGATGGACAACAGACCCGAGTATCCCGGCATGAACGTGGTCACCGGGAACGTGTTCTACGCCTGCAGCCAGAAGGCCTACGGCTACGACGGCGGCGCGCAGAAGGTGATGGGCGCGTCCTCCCCTGGCAACGTGGTGATCACGAACGCCGCCGACGTGCCGCTCAAGGCGCCTCAGCCCATCCAGATGACGGACGCCGCCGTGAACAGGCTCGCGAGCCCCGACGGCGGCACCGTCGCGGAGCTCGCGATGGACGAGTCGGGCCACTTCTTCTGGACTCTGGACGTCGCCGGCCGCCACGTTCTCGGACGTTCTCCGCTCGGCATCACAGTTGGCTACTTCGACTTCGGGCGCAAGGTGGTGCCCGCCGCCGCGGCCGTGAAGGGGGCCGTCGCCCTCAAGGACTTCGCGAAGGGTACGATACTCGTCCCCATCCGGAACGGCATCGCCTTCCGCAACGTAGCCACCAACACGGCGCAGATCGCCGCTCTTTCCGCCAACGAGTGCAGGATACCGCTTCGCAGCCTCATCACGGCCGAGACCGTGGCGTTCCTCGACGTGAGGGTGTGGAACGGCGGGGCGGCGTACCGCTGGACGGTGCCTGGCGCGGGCGAGCGCATGGTTTACGGGGAGAACGACGCCTTCATGCCGCCAGACGGCGAGAAGGCGGAGTTCTCGCTGGTGGAATGGGGGCGTGACGCCGATTTCGAAAACGGCTATCCCGAGTCCTTCTACTATCCGCGCGGCGATGGCAGGGGAGTCTGCTTCCCGGAGTTCGCCCACGGCTGGAAGCACGTGGGCGACGTCGTGAGCCCCTGGCGCGGGGTCGTGTCCGCCCGGTGACGGCGGCGGGCGTCACCGGAAGAAGATCGTCGTTCCGGAGATGATCGCGAGCTCGATCCCCGTGGCCGTCTTCCTCAGGCAGCAGGGTTTGCTCACGGGGCGGCCGTTCTCGACTACGGTGAACGGGATGGAGTCGACGTCGCCTTCGAACGTGGCGAAGTTGAAGAGTCTGAAGACGGACGATTTGCCGGCATAGGCGGAGATGTCCACTTCCACGGATGCGCCGTCGGTCACGTCGAGCGCGCCTGTGACGTTCACTGGCGAGAATCCCGAGGCGTCGGCCACGAATCGCACCACCGACGCGGTGTCGTTGGAGAGGACGAGGTTCTTCGCGGTGAATGTGCCGCCGCTGCCTTCCATCACGATGGTGCCTGTGCCGTCCGCGCCGAGCATCACCGTGCTGGCGTTCGCGTTGAACTCGCCGCCTACGACGGTGAGCGTGCCCTCGGCGTCGTGGTTGTTCTCGGGCACGTTGACGGGCGCCCACGTCATGTTTGTGTGTGACGTGTTGTCAAAGCACTCGACGTCCTTGTACGGACATCCGCCCACATACACATTTCCTTTCGTCACGGAGAAAAGACCGTTAGAGACGATGACGCGCCCAAGGCCGCCACCGAAGCCGACCGCCGTCATCGGATGGCCTTGGTGGGTTGTGTTCTGCCGCAGGTACGTGGCACCGTCGTTCTGCACGTACAGCCCGTCTCCAAGGCCCCATCCGACCACCACGTGGCCCATGTCGTTCGTGACGATTCCAGAGACGAGCATCTCCCCCTTGAACGAACCTTTCGGAGCGAGCTTCGAGTTGCCGCCGCCCACGACGAGACCGCTGATGGCGGTCCGCGCGTTCCATCCGGAGTCAAGCGAACCTCTCACGTAAATCGCCGCCCCCGCAGCCACATTGGCGCGCGCCACAACGCCCGTCTCGGACGGTGTGTACTGCCTGCTGTCGCCGGCGACCATCAACCCGCAGTTGTGCACACGCAGAAGACCCTGGTTCACGTTCAGCTCGGCTTCGCCTACGACGTCGCCAACCACAATAGTGCGCCCGTTGACAGAATCGGCGGACTCGTAGTCGAACACGGCCTTGCCTCCCGGAGTGCCGCCCATCAGGAAAGTCCGGTAATCGTTCATGAGTGTGAAATAAGCGCCGTTTCTCATCACGAACCTTGCAGTCTCACCTGACGAGTTCGGCCTCAAGACTCGTATTCCGCCGCCAAGTTCAAAAGTGGTATTGTCGTCGAACACCGTCTCGCCTGTGCTGAGGATGAAGGTGCCGCCGTTGGCGGTGGGGAATTTGCCGACGGTGGAAATGAGAGTGTTGGAGACGAAGAGCGTGCCTCCGCAGAGCTTGAGGTCCGGCTGGTGGTTGTAGCCGTGGTGCGGCATGTGGCATGTGCCGTCGCGCAGATCCACGATTCCGCCGCCGTAGACGGACATTGGCCATGTGGACTCGAGGTCGCAGAACAGCACTTCGCCGCCGCGCATGTCGAATCGACCTGGCGCCTCTGCGGTTCCTTTCACCACGAACGTTCCGTAGAAGTTGGTGAACACCGTCTCGCCGCCGTCGTTCAGCCATTGGCCGCCAGACGTGATCATGACGGTGCATGCAGGAGAGAATGCCCTGGTGTTGTATGGAAGACGGCTGAACGTCGTCGGCTCCATGGTGGCGTGGTAGAAACGCGCGCCTTCCTCGACCTTGACGCGGGCGCCCTTGCCCACGGAGATGTCGGCGCGCGTCGCGGAGACGTTGGCCGCCACGGAGAGCGTGGTGCGTCCACCGCCTAGGTTGCGGATGTGGAAGTTCGTCGGGAAGGAGGCGATCTGGGAAGCGATGGAGACCGTGAAATCTTCGGAGGAGTCGTTGCAGATGAAGACGCCTTTCTCCGTGCTGTCGGGCACGCGCGCGCCCACCCAGTTGGCGGAATCCGCCCAAGTTCCGTTCGCCGCGCTCTTCCACACGCGGATGTTGGAGCTGGCGACGGTCACTTCGCCGTCGCCCTCGATCCAGTCTACGGCGTTGGCGCCCGTGCCTGAGTATGTGCCGTCCGCCACGAACTGGCCGCCGACGATGACCATGCCCACGCTGGCCGAGACGTCGGCGCCCAGGCAGAGCTTTGCGCCCTGGCCAAGTTGCAGAAGCGCATTTGGCGACAACGGCACGGCGGCGGATGACTCGATGGCGAATTTCGCCCCTGCCGCCACGCTCACGTCCATGACGTTCGGAAACGCCGCGTTGCCCGTGAGGCGCACCTTGCCGCGCTTCACGGCGATCGAACCCTTGGTGTTGCTCGTGCGGTTCGTGAAAGTGAGCGTGTAGTCGCCGACAGGATCCCACACGAGCGAGACGCTGTTCTGCACCATGAACGTGGTGGTGCCGTCCGCGGTTGCCTTCATGGTAAGCGTCACCGGACATGGGTATCCGCCGCCGTCATAGTTTGAGCCCGAGGTTATCCGGCCGCCTTTGGTGGCGCCTGTGTACATGCTCAGTCCGGCGGCAAGGTCGTCGAGGCGGTTGATCGTGGTGTCGAAATTGCCGAGGTTGACTGTGCCGTTGTCGGCCGCGGCCGTTCCTCCGGCCAGCTTGAACACGATATTTGAAGGGAGGGCGTTCGCCACGCGGGGGAACATGACGTTTCCGTAGTCGACCTCGGTTGATTCCCATTCGTTCCCCGATGCGTAGAGGAAGACTTGCGTGTTCGTCCAGCCGGCAATGTTGAATTTCTTCACCTTCACCCGCTTCATGAAGGAGACAAAGCCGGAAGGATGCTGATATGGGCGGATGGTGGCGGAAGGACCGGTCACTTCGTCATGGAAATAGATGTGTTTGGTGTAGGTGGTCTTGCTTGGGACCCCAGCGGCGATGTCGTCTGGATTCGCATACATGCCCGCGTGGTAGCAGAAGGTCTTCTCGCCCTGCACTTCTATGCTTTTGTAGAAGTGCAGGGTGTTGGTCGCGGTGCAGACGCCGCAGGAGCTGCTTGTAGGCACGAACACCAACGGCACGCGGCAATAGACGTCCGCCGAGAACGCCAGCAGCGAGAAGGTGCTGATGTGGAAGTCCTTTTGGTTGCTTTCCCAGCCAGAATGGCTGCTGAATGAAAATCCCCCGGTGAGGGTGAGGGTGTTGCCCGTGAGCGTGACGGGGCCTGCGCCCTCGAAGCGGATCGAGGCGATGGAGATGTTCTCGGAATCAATCTCCAGCGTTATGTCCGAGACGGTGTTTGAGACGTACACCGTGTCTCCGGCGGCAGGTAGCGCGCCGTCGAGCCAGTTCGCGGCGTCAGACCACTTTCCGGACGCGCCGGTCCAGGTTCGGTTCGCGGCGTTCGCGCACGCGGCGGCGAACAGGCACGCCGCGAAGACCGCGGCAGCTCCAAGACGCAAGACATTCGTTTTCGACATTATGACACTCCTTTAAGACACTTTGCCATTGGGTCGGTTGTTTCAATATGATATCAAAGCCGGCCGATTAACACAAGGAGCGAATTTCGCGCACATGCAGTTTTTCATCCACGTGGCGGAGATTTTTGGTATAATTGCCCCATGCGAAAGACATTCAAGGCTGTGACCGCCGCCGCATGCTGTCTGCTTTGCGGCGGTTTGAGCGCGGAGGACCCCGCGTTCGCCGCTCCGGCGGTGACCAACGTGGCCGTGTTCTCAGTGTCGGTGACGAACGCCGTGACGTTCGGCGTCGCCAGCACGAACATGTCGCCGGACATGGCGTCGCCGGCCGCGTCCAACGCCGTCGTCCTTGCGCACGCGCTCAGGGCGGAGCCCACGGCGGCGGAGACGAACCTTATCAAGAAGGCGGCGATCGACGCCGTGGCGAACGCCGTCAAGGCCGTGCGCGACACGGCCGACAAGTCGGCCGCCGCCGAGAAGGCCCGCCGCATCTCCACGCGCACCTTCAAGCTTAAGCATGTAATGGCCGACGAGGTGGCGGAGAAGTTCAACAGCACCTGGAGCGGAGATTTCGGGCTGCCATGGAAGCTCGGCAAGATCGCCCAGGCGTTCCCCGAGGCCAACACGGTGATGGTGACGGCTCCGGGAGCCATACTCGAAGCATGCGAGCAGGTGATTGCGGACGTGGACGTGGAGCCGATGCAGGTCTACATAGAGGCCCGCTTCGTGGAGCTTGGCACCACCGCGATGCACAAGCTCGGCATCGACTGGTCCATGTTCGAGGGCATGAAGGGCTCCGCCACCATGGGGGCCGGCATCAACGGCTACAACGTGGGCAAGGGCGTGGAGGAGTACACGCGCACCGTCGTGGACGCCAATGGCACCACCAGCTACAAGCTCGCCGGCGGCACAACTACAGGAACGTCCAAGGCGTTCAAGGGCGACAGCGACGGCTCCATCTCGCATTTCAGCGGAACTCTCGACTTCTCGGAGATGTACGTGGTGCTCAGCGCCCTCGAGCGCGAGGGGGATACGCGCATCTTCTCCAACCCGCGCATCATCGTCGCCAGCGGACGCAAGGCCGTGGTGGACATGACTACGAAGTATCCCAACGTGACCGTGGCGGCGAAGCGCACGTCCAACAGCAACTCGGACTCCATCGACCTCGACATGAAGATGTCCGCGATACCGGGCGAGGACAAGTTCATGTTCGCGAAGGAGGCCTTCTTCAGCTGGGGCATCCAGCTGGAGGTCACGCCGCGCGTCGGCCCCAACGGGCAGATCAACGTCTCCATCGTGCCGACGATCTCCAGCCAGAGCGACTGGGTCACGGCCGGTGCCACCGACACGAACTACAAGAAATCCGACAACATCGGCTCCTACTCGGCCAAATATCCCGTCATCGACGTGCAGCGCCTTGTGACCGACTTCGCGATGCGCAGCGGGACGACCGCCGTGATCGGCGGCCTCTCGCGCACCGTGGAGGAGCAGGTGGACTCCGGCATACCCTGGCTGCGCGACTGCCCCTGGCTGGGCAACAAGTTGTTCGGCGGCAAGTCGCGCCAGAAGGTGCAGAAGGAGATCATCGTGTTCGTGACGGTGGGCCTTGCGGAGCCGGGGGCGCTACCGCCTGACATCGGTCTCCCGAAGAACGCGGTCCTCGGCCGCGAGTACGTTGACGACAAGCGCCGCGAGCCCGGCGACCGCCGCAGCGGAGCCGCGGGCGTGACGTCTCTCGATCTTCGCGCCCTCGAGGAGCAGGCCGCCGATCCGGCCTGGACGAACCGCGTGGAAAAGACGGAGACCCGCTTCCCGGTGCCGTTCACGAAGAAGAAATAGAAGCCCTTTAGGAAGAAGAAGCGAAAATGGAATTCGAAAACACCATAGGCCTGGAGACGCACGTGCAGCTGAAGACGCGCACGAAGATGTTCTGCTCCTGCCTGCTTGAGACCGGCTGCGAGCCGAACACGAACGTCTGCCCCGTGTGTCTGGGCTACCCCGGCGCACTTCCGATGATGAACAGGGAGGCCGTGAAGCTCACCGTGATGAGCGGCCTCATGCTCGGATGCAGGATAAACCGCCTCGCCACGTTCGACCGCAAGAACTACTTCTACCCGGACATGGCGAAGGACTATCAGATCTCCGAGAACGGCAACCCCCTCTGCATCGGCGGCGGCGTCACGATCCAGACCCCGAACGGACCCAAGACGATCCGCATCAACCACATCCACCTGGAGGAGGACGCCGCGAAGATCAACCACTACGCGCAGACGTCCGGCGTGGACTTCAACCGCGGCGGCACCCCGCTCATGGAGATCGTCTCCGAGCCCGACATGGCCAGCGCCGACGAGGCCATCGCCTACCTCACCGCCCTGAAGGAGATGCTCGTCTACGCCGGAGTGAGCGACTGCAACCTCGAAGAGGGCAACATGCGCTCCGACGTGAACATCTCCATCCGCCCCGTCGGCGCCGAGAAGCTGGGCACCAAGGTCGAGATCAAGAACATGAACTCCTTCCGCGGCATACACGCCGCCCTCGAGTTCGAGGCGCGCCGCCAGCGGGACTGCATGGCGCACTCCATCCCCATCGTGCAGGAGACGCGCCGCTGGGACGGCGAGGCCATGGAGACCGCCTCCATGCGCAGCAAGGAGAACGCCCACGACTACCGCTACTTCCCGGAGCCCGACCTCGTGCCTGTGGCGCTCTCCGAGGAGCAGATCGAGGAATGGCGCGCGCTCCTGCCGGAGAAGCCCGAGGCACGCCGCGCGCGCATGGTGGAGCAGTACGGCATCGCGGAGTACGACGCCGGGGTCCTCTCGCAGCAGAAGGCCAACGCCGACTACTTCGAGGCCGCCGCGAAGGGGCTCGACAAGAAGACCGCCAAGACTCTCTGCAACCTCTTCATGAGCGACGTGATGGCGCTTTTGAACGAAAGCGGCAAGACCGTGGGCGAGTGCGCCATGGCTCCGGACGCGCTCCGCTCGCTGGTGCAGCTCTCCGCTAAGGGCACCATAAACGGGCCCACCCTCAAGGAGCTGCTGGCCGAGATCTTCGAGAAGGGTGGCGACCCGGAGGCGATCGTGAAGGAGCGCGGGCTCGGCGCCGTGTCCGACGTCGCCGCGCTCGAGGCCATGGTCGACCAGGCGATCGCCGCCAACCCCGGCCCGGTCGCCGACTACAAGGCCGGCAAGAAGGCCGCGGCAGGATTCTTCGTGGGCCAGGTGATGAAGCTCTCCAAGGGCAAGGCCGACCCTAAGGTCGTCGGCCCCATAGTCGCCCGCAAGCTCGCCGCCTGCTGAAAGACGCGATGAGGATAACGTCCGGAGAGTTCCGCGGGCGCACGGTCGACGCGCCGGCAGGCGCCGATGTGCGCCCCACCCAGGACCGCGTGCGCGAGGCCCTCTTCTCCATGCTCGGCGAATGCGTGCGCGGCGCCGCCTTCCTCGACCTCTTCGCCGGCTCCGGCGCCGTTGGCCTTGAAGCCGTCTCGCGCGGCGCCTCTCGCGCGGCGTTCGTGGAGAGCGCCGCCCGCCCGTTCGCATGCCTCTCCGCGAACATAGCGCGCTTCGGCGCCGCCCCCCGCTGCGAGACGTTCCGCGCCGACGTGCTGGCGTGGCTCGCCGCCCCCGCCCGCACGCCGTTCGACGTCGCCTTCGCCGACCCCCCCTATGCACTGTGCGAGCAGGGCGTGTACCAGCAGCTGCTGCAGCTGCTCGCTGACGGCGGGCACGTCCCGCAGGGAGGCCTCTTCGTGGCGGAGATGACGTCCCGCCGATCCTGCGACGAGTCCCCAGCATGGGAGCTGCTGCGCGACAGAGTGTACGGACAGTCCAGACTGGCGGTGTACCGCAGAAAATGATATAATGTCCGCCATGGCAGAAACCATCGCAGTCTATCCGGGCACTTTCGACCCGATGACCCTGGGCCACCTGGACTTGATCCGGCGCGCCGCGGGGCTCTACGACCGTCTCGTTGTGGCCGTGGCGGCCACGAGCGTCAAGTCCGGCGCGCTCTTCGACGCCGACACCCGCATCGCCATGATCCGCGAGGACGTGGCGAGGGCCGGCGTCGCGAACGTCTCCGTCGAGACGCTGGACACGCTCCTCGTCGAGTTCTGCCGCCGCCGCGGCGCTCGTGTGGTGGTGCGCGGCGTGCGCGTCTACTCCGATTTCGAGTACGAGTTCCAGATGGCGCTCACAAACAAGAAGCTCGCCCCCGAGATAGAGACGCTGTTCATGATGCCCACCGAGGGGCTCGCGTACGTCTCGTCGTCCATGGTGCGCGAGATAGCCAGATACGGCGGGGACGTCACGGAATTCGTCACGCCCGCCGTCGCCGCGCGCATGAAGGGGTGAGGCGCATGGAGGACCGGTTTGTAGTCGACGTCGACCGGCTTAAACGGGACGGCGAGCGTTTCGAGGGCGCCCTGGACGATTCCATCTACGCCCTCGGCGACGAGTTCCTCGTCCCGTTCGCGGGTCTGCGCTACAACCTCTTCGCCCAGCGCATAGGCGGCGAGCTCCTCGTAAGGGGTTCTCTGGAGCAGGATTTCACGGCCGCCTGCTCCCGCTGCGGGGCGGATTTCGACTTCACCGTGAAGGTCCCCGACTACGTAACCTCCGTCGAGATAGGTGAAAATGTTGAATTTGCCGATTTGACGGATGACCTCAGAGAGTGTATAATACTCGCCTTGCCCACCTACCCGGTCTGCCGGGAGGACTGCCGCGGGATTTGCCCCACGTGCGGACGGAACCTGAACGAAGGCTCCTGTTCGTGCGTGCGCGAAGAGCGCGACGGGAGGTGGGACGTGCTAGACAGTTTGAAAAAAGGAGAAAAGTAAAATGGCATCACCTCAGAATCGTGTGTCGAAGATGCGCAAGCGCCAGCGCGTGGCCTCTCTTGAGAAGGCCATCGTCGCGGCCGTCCAGAAGTGCCCCGTTTGCGGCGGCATGAAGCAGAGCCACCACGTGTGCCCCAACTGCGGTACCTACAAGGGCCGCAAGGTTCTTGCCGTGGCCGACACTTCCGCCAAGTAAGGCGACATGACGCGCATTGCCCTTGACGCGATGGGCGGCGACAACGCCCCTGGAGAGATAGTAAGGGGCGGCATCGAGGCCGCAGTCGGGCTGGAGAACGTGAAGGTTCTCCTGGTCGGCGTGCAGTCCGCCATCGAGACGGAGCTGGCAAAATACCCCAAGGACGTCGCGGCCGCCAAGAAGGCCGGGACGCTCGAGGTGGTTCATGCGCCGGACGTCGCGGAGATGGACGAAAGCCCCGTCAACGCGGTGCGCCACAAGAAGAACTGCTCCATCAACGTCGCAATGCGCCTCGTCAAGGAGGGGCGGGCGGACGCCTTCGTCTCCGCCGGCAACTCCGGCGCCGTCGCCACAAGCGCCATCTTGAACCTGGGCCGCATCAAGGGCGTGCTTCGCCCTGCGATCGCCACCATCCTCCCCACTCGCCGCCCCATCCGCCCCGTCCTGCTCCTCGACGCCGGCGCGAACATGGACTGCCATGCCGACTGGCTCGTGCAGTTCGCCATAATGGGCAGCGTCTACTCCAAGGCCGTGCTCCACCGCACCAAGCCGCTCGTGGGGCTCCTCTCGATCGGCACGGAGGACTGCAAGGGCAACGAGCTCTCGAAGGAGACGTTCCCGCTCCTCAAGAATGTGAACGGCATAGACTTCCGCGGCAACGTGGAGGGGCACGACATATTCCAGGGGCAGACAGACGTTGTGGTCTGCGACGGGTTTGTGGGCAATGTGGTCCTCAAGACGTCCGAGTCGTTGGCGCACGCCATCGGCTACTTTTTGAAGAAGGAGTGCTTCAAGGGAATGTGGCGCATCGCCGGTGCGCTGCTCTTGAAAGGCGCATTCAGGGCGATGAAGCAGCAGCTTGATCCCGACATCTACGGAGGCGCCCCGCTTCTGGGCGTTCCTGGGGCGGTGATCATAGCGCACGGCAGCTCGTCGCACAAGGCGATATACCATGCGGTGCGCGTCGGCTCGAACGCCGCGCGCAACGACGTGACCGGTCTCATAGCCCGAGAAATCGAGGAATACGAGTCGGCACGCAAGGACATTTGATTTTCGGGGCGTAGCGCAGTCTGGTAGCGCACCTGCCTTGGGCGCAGGTTGTCGTGGGTTCAAATCCCGCCGCCCCGACCAATTGAATGGGTAGTGGAATCTGAACCCCTCAATTCTTGAGGGGTCGTTTTTCTCCTTGTTTTGCAGGCGTTCCCTGAAGTGCGTCAGCTTGCGGCCAAAGTCAGAATCGCCGAAAATTCGAAGAAATCCCGCAAAGGCAGACTCTTTGGGACCACCCAGTTCTTGATAGGTCAAGTCGTTTGCGTCTGATGTTTGGAGAAATAGATCTCCTCCTTCTTCGCTGGCGTAAGGTAGTTCAGTGTTTTGTGCGGTCGCTCGTTGTTGAAGAATTCGATGTATCTTGAGATGCAGGCCTTAAGTTCGGCTTCGGATCGGTAGATGCTTCTGTAAAGTTCTTCTGTCTTGAGCGACTTGAAGAATGCCTCGGATACCGAATTGTCGTATGGCGTGTGGGACTTCGAGAAGGACTGTTCTATGCAAAGAGACTTGAGCATAAGTTGCATTGTCCGAGAACGGTAGTTTCCGCCTCGGTCTGAATGGAAGATCAGACCCTCTCCTAGATGTCTTGAGTCGTATGCCTGTCGGAACGTCATCTTGAGAAGATGTGTATTGTTCGAGTGCGAGAACTTGCACCCGATAATCTTTCGGGAGAACAAGTCCATGACTGCACAAATGTATATTGTTACGTTCTTGTAGTTGAACTCTGTGACATCGCTGACCCATATCTTGTTTGGCGCGTCAGGATTGAAGTTGCGCAGCACGCGGTTCCCCATGTGTTTGCGCAGGTCCCTGTACATTGCCTTTGCTCTCGTCCGGATGCTGTAGAGTCCCATCTCCTGCATGAGCTCGTGTACCATTTCCTTTGACACTCGGATGTCTTCTTCCTTCAGTTTAGCCGCAATCTTTGCAGCTCCGTAGATCTGGCGGGCGGCATCATGAATCGACGAAATCCGCTTCTTCAGCATCTCGCGACGCTCATGGTGTGAATCAGCGTCTTTTTTGTTGCGCTTGATATGGTTGAGGTACGTGCCGCGCGGGACTTCAAGCGCATCGCAAAGCACACGGCTGCTGAACTGTCCATGCAGACGCTCCATCTCGCGAAGCCTTTCTTTCTGCGGCGAACTGACCGTACATTCGACTGACTTGAGAACGGAGATTATGCTTTCAAGCCGTTTGACCTTTGCGCACATGTCACGTATCCTGCGTGGCGTCCAACGAACATCGGAAATTCCGGATTTCGCCGCAGTAATCCATGCGCCAACCGTTTGATGCGGGATGTTCATCACGCGGCTGATCTGGGCTGCGGTTTGTTTGCATTTGAAATACCGGCTTACCGCTTGCCGGTGTATTTCTTTAGCGTAGCGTCTAGTCATTCAAGTGTCCTTTCTCTTGGCACAAGTGTAGTTCATTTCATCTTATTGAATACACGTATGCGCGTTTGTCAATATGTTGAGGAAATCGGCATCATGTTGGCGATTCGTTTTTGCGGACAATCTGTTTGATTTCGAAGATGCTAAAATGATATAATATTCAGGACAAACCGTGAAGAAAGGTTAATGCTATGGTGTTGTGTTTCAATAGGCTGTGGAAACTGTTGATTGACCGGAGCATGACGCGCACGGAGATGCGTCTTGCAGCCGGTATATCCACCTCTACCCTTGCAAAGCTCAACAAGGGCGAGAAGGTCAATACCGCCATCCTCGTGAAGATATGTAATGCACTCAACTGCGGTCTTGAAGACATCGTTGAATATCACCCGGAGGGGATGGCGGTTGCAGATCTACCGCAAAAAGGATGTCATGGAGGTCATAAATGATTGCCCCAATTGTTCAGAGTGTCAATAGGGCCATCGAAGCGGCGACGCCGTGGCTTGTCGGCACGGCCGCAGGATTGTTTGTCCTGTGGCTCATCATGCTCTGCTACAAGGCCAAGCCATTTGCAAAGGAGCTAAAGTGGTTCTTCAGCCTGACGCCCTTGCACAAGTTTGTTGTCATTTGCACCGTCAGTTTCTTCACCCTCTGGGGCGGCTCAAAGGAGCGTGGCATTCTTCCCTCCGGACTGATGGACGACATCTCCTCGACCATGACCCGCGTTGTCGAAACCGTCCAGCCTCGCTCCCTGCCAGAAGATGTCTCCACAAACGCCCTCGCAATAACCGAGTTCGGGATTGACCAGACCAATCAAACGGCCTATTTCGCAACACGTTGGGCGACAAATCTCTTTGACTATACAGATTCCCGCAATCTCTACTTGTTCTCGTCCACGAATCTTCTGGAGCGCAAGTGGACGCCTCTCTGCATGATTCCAATGCCTGCCGATACGAATGCACATTCATTTGCGGTGACGCAGAATGACGTCATGCCGTCCATGAGGCATTGGTTTGTCGATACGTTTAGAGGCATAGGCTTCTATCGCTTTGGCGTAGATTTCGACTCGGACGGAGATGGCATCGCCGACGACATCGAGACATTGTGGACATTTACTGACCCCGCGAAGTTCGATTCTGACGGCGACGGCCTTTCGGACGGGCTTGAACTCTCGCCCCGCGTGAACACAAACCCCCTTGCCTACGATACCGACGGCGACGGTGTGGGCGATGGCGACGAGGTCGCGTCTGGCTCGAATCCGCGCAGGGCTAACTCCGATCAGGACGGTCTTTCCGACGCGCAGGAACTCGGCGCGATGACTGCCCTCGTTGAAAATGACTTCATGTGGTTTGATGTGTCTGACGGTACGGATCTGCTTTCCGACTATTCGACGTTAAACAGCTATTCCTGGAAGATTCCCCTTGTGTCGGAGATCGTCGTCAACGAAGTGTGCTACACCAATGCCCGCGTATGTGTGGACGGGACAGTGCATCTTCTTTGCCCGACGAATGTAAACGACTGGTATGCACACTACTACGGCAATCTAAGCAATTCGCAATGGTCGGCGTCGCACCTTACGGTGGCGTTGTGCGGTGCAAACCTTTATGCCCGCACGTCTGATTGGGGCAGCAAGATCCTTTACGGGAGCATCGTTTCGGATGGCAGGTCGTTTGACGTCGTCGAATACCGAAATTTGGGGCTGTATGACCATGACGATACGAACGAACTCATCACCTGTCAGCTGATATTGCCACACGACGAGACAAATACTGTCTATGTTAGCTACCTTTGTGCTTCAAACACGTTCCGCGAAGTGAGTTTCGCGGCTGGCATCCAATGTGGCTGGCTGCCCTCGGGCAAGTCTGGAGAAAGGTACTATAACCTCTCGTGGCCGATTGCCGCCGATTTCCCGCAGGACGGGTTGACTATAAAGTATTCAATCGGCACGTGTACCGACCCGTCCAAGACTGATACTGACGGGGACGGGCTTTCTGACTCGGAGGAGGTCTTGGCGTATCGCACCAACCCGCTTGTGGCAGATACAGACGGCGATGGCATTCCCGACGGCGTGGAAGTGTCTGTTGGTACCGATCCGCGTTCCACCGATACGGATGCGGATGGAATGCCGGATGGATGGGAGGTGTACTACGGCCTCAATCCTCTCGTTGATGATTCGTCACTTGACGCCGACAACGACGGACTTGCCAATCGTGCCGAGTACGAATCCGGAACCAATCCAGCCGAACAGGATACCGATGGTGACGGCATTGGAGACAGAGAAGAACTTGGCTGGTGGGAGTATTTTTCTACTCTGCCTGCGTTTTCATATTCAAACGTAACCAACCTCATTTCTTCGTCTTCGGGCTATGATGACGACATGTTCCTTGTCAATCTTCCGTTCGAGGTGCGGTTTGCGGGATACAGGGCGACGAAGGCGAAGGTGAGTGTGAATGGCTTAGTGTGGCTCGTTACAGACGTCGGAGAGGTGCCGACATCTTCGGATTACGGCAATCAGAATCTTTCATACAATACGCGCAGCCAGTACCACGGATTTGTCGCGGCATATTGGGACGATCTTTACGCTTATTCAGGACGTAATGCGCAGTTGTCTGTATCGGATGCCTATGCAAATGGGCAAAGGTATTGTGTAATCAAGTACCAAAACATCAGCATAAGGGGCGACGCCTCCAACATGGGGACGTTCAGAGTCGTCATCCCAGAGAACGAAACCAATACTGTGTATGTTGCGTACGACAGCCTCGCTTCGGGATTCAACGGCGCTGGTGCAACAATCGGAGCGCAATCTCCGAACATGGGCTGCAACTTCCCTGTCGCCTACAACGAGTCCGGTTCCGTCTCGAACGGCGTGGTCATTGCCTATCATTTCGGCACAGGCGCCAACCCCTTGATGACTGATACAGACGGAGACGGGCTGGAGGACGGCGAAGAGGTCGTGATTGGAACAGTACCTGCGGCTGCGGATACGGACAATGACGGCCTGTCGGATTATTGGGAATATCAGCATGGTCTTGATCCCCTGTCTCCGTCCGGCGGCAATGGTACTGACGGCGATCCGGACGGTGACCACCTCACGAACGCAAGGGAACTCGCATACGGAACCAATCCATCCTCGCCTGACACTGATTCGGACGGATTGCCGGACTGCGATGAAACGGGATGCATATTTGTCACCAATGCCGTACCTTGGATGACGTTCGACGAGTGCAAAGACCTGACGACGGACATTTCCACCAATTCACGGCGCTGCGTAAACTGGTCTTTTCCCGTGACGTTGGGCATTCAAGGTGAAATCGTCACGAATATGACCATTGCCGCAAATGGCATCATGTATCTCAATCGTGCAGGCTATGGTGGCCCGAACTGGGTATCAAGCGGAAGTTATTTCCAGAGTGCCATTGATGGGAATGCATTTGTCGTTGCTCCGTATCTCGATTATCTGTACATTCGGAACGATATAGTCGGCAAAGAAACATCCATCAAGGTCGGGACTGCTACGCATGAAGGTGAAGGATATGTTCTCATGGAATATGAGAACATCTTTGGTGACACCTATACTTCAAGAACAAACGCGATATCATTCCAGATCGCAGTCCCGACGAATTCACCAGACAGGGCATATGTTCGTTATCGCGATGTGCCAAGGCAATGCATCGAAGGTCTATCCATTGACATCGGGATGCAGACGTTCGATGGGCGTTGGCTTCATTCCTATTGTCGCAATACGGCAGGCAAGGTCTGGGAAGACCTGTGTCTTGAATTCCTCTTTGGCGCGAACTCCAATCCTCTCGTGTCCGATACCGATCAAGACGGGTTGTCCGATGGTCAGGAGGTGTCCATTGGAACATCGCCGGCGAAGGCCGACACGGACGGAGACGAGCTGCCGGACAATTGGGAGGTGCAGAACAGCCTTGATCCGCTTTCAGCTATGGGGGATGATGGCGCTTCCGGCGATCCCGACGGGGACGGAGTGGACAATTACGCTGAATACGAACTCGGCACAAACCCGCATCTTGCCGACACGGACAACGACGGTCTACCTGACGGCAAGGAGGCGGTGTGCGTATCATTCGCCAATCCTCTCCCTTGGCTTGAGGTTTCCGTCCTGACGAACATGACCGAGGCCATAACAAACGCCTCTGGACGTGTCGTTAGCTGGGATTTGCCTTCCCCGATTCTGGTGCAGAGCGAAACTGTCACCAACATTACCATAAACACACGTGGAGTCGTGTGTCTCAACCGTGCGGGTTACAGCCATCCCAATTCTTCGCACAGCCCGTATAATCTTCAGGCTCAATCAGTCGACACGAATGCATTTGTCATTGTCGCTTATGGTGGGTACTTGGACTTGTACGATGAGGATCAAGCTTCTGCCGTCAAGATTGGCACGGCGGAATATGATGGCACGGGCTACATCGTAGTCGAATACGATAATATGTATCAAGATCGTCCTTCGTACACAACGAACGCCGTCTCGTTTCAGGTCACCATTCCAACGGGGCGGGTGGATAGGATAAGCGTCAATTACGCCGATGTGGTCGGTACGTACATGGACGGTTGGAATGCGATAATAGGCTGCCAGTCTTTCGGGGCTGATGACCGTGTGTCCTACTGCCGCTACGAACATGGAAAAATCTATGACGGCATGAGCATGGCGTTCATGGTTGGCTACGGCTCCGATCCGCTTGTCGCCGACACGGACGGTGATGGAATATCGGACGGCGTGGAGGTGAACACCTACGAGAGCAATCCAAAGGCAACGGATACCGATGCAGATGGATTGGCGGATGCGCAGGAGGCTACCCTCGGAACCGCGCTGAACAACCCAGACTCCGACGGTGACGGTCTGCTGGACGGTTGGGAGGTCGCCAATAGCTTCAATCCGCTCTCTACGCCGGGCAACGACGAGTCTGGCGTTGACACCGATGGCGACGGCCTCACCAACTTGCAGGAGCAGACAGCCGGAAGCAATCCAAGAAATACAGACAGCGATGGAGATGGACTTTCGGATTCGGCAGAGTTTCTGACCCATCATACAAATCCGCTTGTGGCTGATACGGATGGCGACGGCATGACCGACAAGCAGGAAACGGATACGAACTACGACCCGCTTGATCCTGACATGGATAGAGACGGGATGTCTGATGGATGGGAGAACGCACACGGCCTTGATCCGCAGGACTCCACAGGCGACGATGGGGCTGACGGCGATCCCGACAACGACGGCCTGTCGAACATAGACGAGTATCTGAACGGGACTAATCCGAATCTCCCCGACAGCGACGGGGACGGGGTCTCGGACGGCGTCGAGGTCGCAAATGGCTCCGATCCGAACGACGCCTCCGACGGCGGTCAGGCGCCGCCCGTTGACAAGTTCAGGGAGATCGAGTTCAACATAAACGGCGACTATGCGGCCTGGGAGATGACGATAGAGGGGCTCGGCCCGGATGACACGCGCACACGGAAGATAAGCATGGGCAGGCCCAATGCCGCGAACACGACTACTCTCAAGATGCGGAAAGGCAACTCGTACAGGCTTTCCATGCGCTGGCTCAACTGCGATGGCCACAACGACGACAGATCACCCTGGTATTGCTGGCTGGCGCAGTTGGACGGTCTGCCGTCCGGCTCAACCTTCTCAAGCTACACCAATACCCGTCGCGAGGGATACGAAGTCGTGGTGGGCAATGGCTGGATTGCGGACAATGAAGATGGATTGCTTACATCGCATGTTCATGAATGTACAACCCAGAGTGACGGAAGTTCGGGCGGCGGCAATGTCGCCGGTGGCTTGACGGCTACACTGTACATCCTTGACGATCCGAAGCTCATACCAGACTATGACCGCGATGGTACGATAGGCAATGAGGACAAAACCAAAGCAGAACAGAAAGAAGTTTTGCATTTCTGGATCAACGACGACGCGGACGATAATTCCACAGAAGGCAAGTACGCGGAATCGCCCATCGTTGACATACCGGGGGCCATGACTGGCTGGTTCGAGTTCGACGGGCGCGATCCTGACTGGAACGACTCCAAGGTGAACGGCTACCGCGACCTCATCGATTTCACCCCGGTGTTCATGGATGTCTCGACGATTCAGATGCTCCCGGAAAAAATCAGAAACAACCTAAGTTTCAAACTTCGTCACGATTCTGAAGCCGTGAATGTGGTGTGGACTGGATTGTCTAAGTCATCGTTAAGGCTCTTCCAGCGGGGAACGGTGAACAATTGCGGACGGAATTTGAGCGATGTGTCTTACAAGGCCGAAGCAGAGGAAGTGGAATCCGACGGAATTGATGTGCCGGATGCCCTTGCCGCACAGATGAGGACTGCTTCGGCCGACAAGGGCGTGGCGTTCATCGAGGGCTGCTTGCCCGTGGACGCCCCGTTGAAGCTTGACATCTACTACGGGGAAGACAAGAAGGTTGTGACGGGCGAGTTGCCGCTGCATCTTTCCTCTGTCGAGGCGATGTACTGGTTCTATTCGCTGCACGGTGCGGAGGATGTAGATTACTTTAACTTGCCGAATCAATACACGCCAGGAAACCTCATGGACAACCCCAAGGATCGCGACGTGTTCTTCACGCACGGATTCAATGTCAGCGAAGAGGATGCACGGGCTTGGGGCTCCGAAGTGTTCAAGCGCCTTTGGCACTCCGGTTCGGATGCGCGTTTCCACATGGTGGCATGGCCGGGGAACTACCATTGGACGGGAAATTGGGCGAACGGGCTTCACTATCAGCGCGATGTTTACCAGGCGCTCAAGTCGGCAAATGCGTTCAAGAGGCTTGTGGAGCGGGAACAGGGTGATTCCACAAAGAGAGTCATCATGGCGCAGTCGCTCGGAAACATGATGGTTTGCGAGGCTTTCCGGCAGGGGCTTGCGGCAAGCCAGTACTTTATGTTCGATGCAGCTGTCGCGTCGGAGGCAATCAACTCGATATATCAGAACAACAGCGACGCCACTCGAAACAAATATGTGCCGTCCGATTGGCGTCCCTATGACTCGATGTCGTGGGCGGCGAACTGGTACAGATGGTTCAAGGACGACCCTACGGACTCGCGTGGCAAGATGGGATGGCCGGACTACTTCAAGACCGCGCTTACCCATGTTGGAAGTGTGTGCAACTACTACTCGACCGGCGACCCGGTCTTTATGGAGGATACATCCATTCCCGGCGTTCTTACGGGGGTATTCCATTGGCCGACGTTGCATTTGTCTTGGCCGTTCATAGACCTGAACATAACCGCCGAAGCCTACTGCTGGCAGAAGCAGGAGACGCATAAAGGTGTTGAGCCTGTCGCTGGCAATTTGAAAGGTGGATGGGGATTCTACTGGTGGATGGAGTCAAGTGGAGGAGACGAATACCCCGTGTACTATTCAGCGGCAACCACAAGCGTCATGGTGGCCAATGGTTCGATTACCAACAATCCCGTATTCTACTATCCGGGAACGCAGATGGACAATAGGAACGCCACACAGGACAACATTTGGTTTGCGCTTGCAGAGTATGTGCCGGCCATCTCGTCGCCAGTTGGCGGCAACTCTACTGCTCCTGCGCAACTTGAAAATCATGATTTGAACAGTAGCCCCTATCGAAACGGATGGGGGCGGAACAGCGGCGTCTATGGTGCAAGTTGGTTCCATTCAGACATGAAGGACATGGCATACTTCTATGTCTACCCGCTCTATGACGAACTAAAGACGAAAGGAAACCTCAAATGAAAAGTATAATTGCTACGCTAAGTCTCGCGTTCCCGCTGGTTCTGACTGCTGTTGGGCCAAGCGCGGAAGAGATGGCGTTTTACAAGGCGTATAAGAATGGCGCACAGGCAAAAGAATGTCTCCGCGTTGTCGATCAAGACGGAATGCCGGTAGTTGGGGCGAAAATCGACGGTGGCCTTCAGACAGGAGACGGTTACAATGATTACACTCCTATCCGTGGCGCAACCGACACAAATGGCGAATTCGTCGTGCAAGGCAAATGTACGAACAGAATCCGATGTGGCATAACATTGGATGGCTACTATGCTTCCGAGTTTGTGTTGCCAAATTACGCCAGCAGGCGTACATTTCGAGATGGCAAATGGTATCCTTATGGTTCGCAACACACAGTTGTGCTCAAAAAGATTATTAACCCCCAGCCCATGATTTTCCATGATGAAAGAGCGTCCTTCAAGGTGCCTGTGTATGAAGAGTGGGTCGGATTTGATTGCGAGAAGTTTGATTTTGTATCACCTCACGGCCAGGGGACTGCGAAAGACATAATGCTTCGCTTCACACTCAAAAACCCAACGGCAGATGATTACCACATGACAATGGAGGTTTCGTTTACAAACAATCCCTATGCTGGCGCATACGAGTTGGACAGAACAAAGATGTCTGAATTCGAGAGCGTCTATCATGCCGACACGAATGCGGTTTATCGGCAGTCTTTTGTGTATAGGTTTGATCAGTCGCCTGTTAAAACGCCAGAATACACAACGCAGCTCAAATCCGACAAGTACCTTGTTTTTCGGACAAGGACAAAAGTGGATGCTGAAGGTCGGCTTGTTTCCGCGCTTTACGGTAAGATATACGGCGATTGGAATTTTGTTGGGCCAGGAGGCATGAGCATGTCGCAGTTCGTGTTCAACACAAGGCCAAACGACACGAACCTTGAGGATGAACATACGGCAGAATATTCGCGGAAGTGCCAGCGTCAGCGCGAAGAGCCTCCCTACAGGAAGAAACGCAAGTCTCTTTGGCCGTTCTAATGTCTATGCAAACAAGGAGACCCTATGAACGCTAATAAGGATAGCACGTCAGGGCAAATTGAATTTGGCGTTGTGATAATCTCAACTTATACAGATGAGATTACCATTGCCTTTGGGATTCCTGTTGATGAGCATGGAACTCCTAAAAAATTGACGCAGGGAGACGTAATTCTATTTCGTGATTTCATACATTGTTTTCGTTTCCAGCCTGTCCAGAGGAGCAATGCACTTGTGCTTAATCTTGAGAATCCAGTTATTTTTGATGAACTGCTCAAGAGCAATATCATTTCATTTGTTGAAAAATACTCCCGTTTCGCCCCACAGCTCAAGTCGATACCCTCGAAGCTTGACAAGATTAAAATTGGTGCACCGATTGTTGTTGCCAATATAGAAGTCAAACATAATCAATCTTTGATGGCGGAAATGCTCAATCGGCTGTGCGGTCTTCAGGGGCAGGACATGTTGACTCAGGAGTTTTTTGACTTCTTGGGGAAGTATGAATGTCATTCGGTTGGGCACAATCAACACACCTTAATCGGGCATAAAAACAAGGCGGACCGGATTTGCAGATGGTGTGGCGGGACTCTGGCTACCAATGCAACATTTAATAAGAAAGGTCATGCGATTAGTGAAGCGCTTGGCAACAAAAGCATTGTTCTTTGTGACGAATGCGACACGTGCAATGAGATGTTTGGGAAGACTATTGAGGAGGTTGCTGCGACGTACTACTCCTTTGAGAACACGTTATTTGGCATTCATGGGAAGAATGGCATACCTAAGATAAAGACATCCGATTGTGAATCGATAGAAAACAATGGTTGTTCTTGTATTTCGGTGAAGGCGACAACGTTTCACCAGCAAGGGGAAAAACCTCCAACTCAAGTAACGATTAAAGCTCCCAAGAAGATAGTTGAACAGGATGTATATCGTTGTTTTTGTAAGTATGTGTTATCCTGCTGCAAGGATGACGTCTTCGTCCATTTCAAACATCTCGTGCCTTGGCTGAGAAAGGAAGTGGATTATGACAAAACCCCATGGCTCCTGGCGTACAGGCATCCAAACTTAGATGTCGAGACAGGGAGTAGGATGGAGCAGCCGATAATGAACATGTACATTCGCCGACATGACGACAATACTATGCCGTATTTTATTTGCGAACTGCACCACACTATACGTACGCACCTGTTCATTGTCCCAAGAGACGATGACGAAAGAATAAGGTTTTCGTCTCGCGAAAAGTGTATTGAGCTGTGGCGAAAGCTGCCTTTTGTTAAAGAAAGGTGTTGGGAGAACATTTATGACATGTCAGGGACGGTTCCGCACGATTACAAATGTATCATAAATATAAAAGTAAATATGCCGATGAAGAACGTGGTCGCAGGGTAAGGTGGGTGGAAGGTGAAAGGCACAGTACGATGATGTCAAAAATGCGAATAGGGTGCGCTATGGTCTTGCTTTATTGCATCGTTTGCAGCATCGCTGTCGAGGTTACTGGACGGGGATTTTTCATGTTGGTCGGTGATATTGGCACGTTGCAAGGTGGTCGTGAAAGCCCTAAATGGGTGGGGCATGCTTTGGACATTGTTACAGGGCCAGTTCAAGTCACTGTTCTATGGCCATTTCTTACGATTAAAAGTATGTGCAAGCATGCTGTGGACAAGAAACAGGAGGCCTTATGAACGAGATTGCAGATTACGAAATTACCGTCGAGAGGCAGCTGGGGAAGCCCAGCCGACCGTATTGCAGAAAGGCATCCCCACATGGCTGACAAACCATGACAACATACGCCACGGGTTGTAGTGAAAACGGGGTTTTACGCTTTTTATGTAAAGTGACACACTTTGCACGATATGATAAAGAGAATTTTATCTTTTCATGCGGAGTGCTGTCATTTTGCACGATAAAAGCAAAAGAGAATGTTACGCTTTAAGGTCAAAATGCTCGACCAGTTTCAATGGTTGTTGAAGTGTCAATGCGCGGCTTGATTTCCGTCTACCTATTCTTGTCTAAAAAATTACTACAGAAATGGAGATGCCATGAAAACACAAGAGGCGATTCTCGCAGAGATTGAATCCGACATACACATGACGGTAAAGCGGCGAAGCTATGCCTACGCAGGGGAACATGCCGGATGGCTTGATCATGCCGCCAAGAGGCTGCTCAAGATCGAAGACAACGCAGTTCGCGTTGAGTTGTTCCTGAAAATCGTTCGTCGCGCATTGAAGCTCCTGCGAGTAGTTGACGATTCGAACGGTTCATTGCAGAGTGTTCTTTGGGAGGGCAGTCATTGCTTTGAGGTATGGAAGCAGATATGCCAGAGTTCAGACAAGTCCTGTCTCAAGGGCATTTTGAAGAAGGTGTTGCCCGAAGACACGGATGGTCTTGCTGACGGGCTGTTCTTTCCTGAATCGGCCTTGCCGATGCCAGACCCAGTGTTAAGGGAATTGATTGACTATGTGCTTAATGATTTGAAGTTTGAGAGAAAGTATCGTCGTGAAAAGATTATTGTCGATTGCCTTGGCTGGTTGGCACAACTTAAGGACGAGAACGGGTTTGACAAGCTCGCAAAGACTGCTGGGATCCCAACTTGGGAGGTCTGGCGCAAGCGCTTCAATCTCTATCTCAACCTTGGTCAGTACGACGATGCCATGCGGCTGGCTCGTGAAAGCAATGAAGGGAACCCAAGGTATTGTAACGAGCTGATGCTTCAGGTCTTTGAGCGAAATGGCGATCGTAAACTGCTTTTGAAAACGGCGTTGAAGATGGCGCGTGGCAGGCCAACCACAGATGAATTCAAGAGGCTTAAACCGCTCTTAAACCAAGATGAGCGAGAGCAGTTCTTGTCTGCGTTGATAGAGTCAACCTTGAACAGACAGGGATTTGACATGCCGTTCTGCGAAGTGCTTTTTGCCGCGGGGGAACTGAAGGCGCTTCATTCCTACGCAGTTGCACGATACATGGAGATATTCTATGTTCGCTTTTGCACAGGTATGATTCCCCTTGCAAAGAAACTATTCAAGGCAGGGGATCCACTTGCCGCATGCATCTTCATGCGAGGCGCAATCTACTATCTGATGGGGACAGGGAATTCAAGGTATTACAATGATGTCCATGCGCATAGGCGGACTCTTGCAGAAATGGCCTCGTCCGTCAAGGACTGGGAGACTGTCGAACCGCAGAGTTCCTTTGATTCCGATTTCGCTGCTGATTTTGCAAATAGAAGGACGTTCTGGTCTTGAAGTGATAGGGTCTCGTGACTTTCATGACAACATACGCCACAGGTTGTTGTGAAACGGGGGGTTACGCTTATCATACAAAGTGCTCGACCAATTTCAAGCGGAATTTTCTAAGGACGATATTGGCGGTGGAATGTTTAAGTTCCAGTAGGTTGATGCCAAAAGGTCAGCAATAGAACTGACCTTTTGGCATTAATTAAGTTGGCCCTTGCCCAAAGGTTGGTATTTCTGCTATGCGGACGAGCCTACGAACCCGTGAAAAGGTGCCGCAGGAAGGCAATATCGTAATCCTAAGACCGAAAACCATCAAGTTTTTGCCTCTCCCACACATAAGTTCCTAGAAATGGTATAATATTCGGCAGCGGCATAAAGTGTGAAAGCGGAAACAAGAGATTGCTCTCAACTTGAGCGTGACATTCTGGAATGGGACATTCCGGAAGAAGTACTTGCCGTGTTGTTGAAGGATCGCACAACTGGCCGTAATCTGATTTGGGCTACAGATGACTATGCGGAACGAGGTGATGGATTCTCTGCTAAAGATGAAATCTGTGTAGAACAAATCGTCGTCAAGGACAATCCTGTGATTCGGCCTCGTGTTGACAAGGCCGCCGACGAGCAGCGTAAGCGTGTTGAAAAGCGAGCGGAGGTGTTCACTCCGTCATGGATATGCAACAAGCAGAACAATCTTGTCGATGCCGCTTGGTTTAGTTGGAACAAACAGAATTCAAGTCCTTTCAACAATGAGACTGACAAGTTCGATCCAGACAAAGCGTTCGGCTGGAAGTCAACATGTGGCAAACGCATCAAGTTTCCTAAAGGCAAGACGTGGCAGGATTATGTCAAGGCACCGCGCCTAGAGGTGTCCTGTGGCGAGGCGCCTTATCTTGCGAGCAGATATGACACTGTGAGCGGCCGAGTCATTCCCGTGGGAGAGCGCATCGGACTTCTGGATCGCAAGTTACGAGTCATCGCTGAAAATATAGGGGCAGGTGATGTGCAAGATTGGCTATACTATGCAAAGCGTGCCGTGCAAAGTGTATATGGTTTTGACTGGCAGGGCGACAATGTCCTTCTCGCGCGTGAAAATGTTCTATTCACGGTGGTAGAAAGCTTCAACGCTGATTTCTTTGGCGAAGATTGCTCACATTCGAAGTGGACAACCAAGTCTTTGCTTGAGTTTGCCGAAATCATTTCCTGGAACATTTGGCAGATGGACGGTATCAAGTATGTTGTACCAATGAGCTGCCAAGCCACGGAAGAGGCCGACCTTCTTGGTACTGTCACACGCCGTGAATGTCCTGGCTGCAAGCGAAAAGACAACAGTAAGCATACGGGAAAATACTGTATGGTCATGGACTGGCAGGCAACGCCGTTCCCGACACCTATGCGGTTCATTGACTTAATGGGAGGAACGTAATGCCATGACGCAGACTTCCTTTGCAGAGATCGAGAAGCAGACGTTTGTCGAAACGTTCAGGTACAAGCTCATCTATGTGTATGCCATTGATGACAAGCCGCATGAAGGCTTCCTGAAGGTTGGCGATACGACTGTGGTATCTCAGCTTCCGCCCGATATGCTTACACCGAACTGTAGGGCGCTCGACGAGGCCGCACGTGCCCGAATCGACGGGCAGACTCAAACGCCAGGCGTAGAATATCGTCTGCTCTACACCGAACTGGCCGTTCGCTATCGCACTCTTTCCAACGGTGCCAAAATCTTTGAACATTTTACGGACAAGAAGGTTCATGCCGTCCTGAAGAATTCCGGTATCCCGCATAAGTTCATCGGTAGGACGAAGGGTCGTGAATGGTTCGGGGCAGACCTTAAGACGATAAAGGCCGCAATAGAGGCCGTTAAGGAATATCGATCCGTCATCGCCGGTGGAGAACTTGAACTTGAAGACCCCATTGTCTTCCGTGAAGAGCAACAGGAAGCAATCGACAGAACGCTTACGCGCTTCAAAAAGGGTTCCGACATGCTCTGGGACGCGAAGATGCGCTTCGGAAAGACCCTCACCGCGCTTCAGGTCGTCCGTGAGGCGAAAGACAAATTCCGCCGCGTCATCATTGTCACGCACCGCCCTGTCGTTGGAAGCGGATGGCAGGAGGACTTCAACAAACTGTTCTCAACGTCGGACGGCTACAACTTCTACAGCAAGGATTCCCTCGTTTCCAACTACGAGTTCAGCGGAAAGGTCGAAGCGCAGAACGACAAGAAGCTTGCCCGCCTCGATGAATCCGGCGCACGTTTCATCTATTTTGCATCCATACAGGATTTGCGCGGTTCGCAGATGGCGGGCGGCAAGTTCGACAAGAACCGTGGCGTGTTCAAGATGGACTGGGACCTCGTCATCGTGGATGAAGCCCACGAGGGAACGCAGACCGATCTCGGCAAGGAAGTGCGCCAGCTTCTCGTCAAGAAACACACCAAGGTCCTGTCCCTTTCCGGCACTCCTTTCAACATCCTTTCGCAGTATGACGCGGACGCCGTGTACGTCTGGGACTACGTCATGGAGCAGCAACGCAAGGAAGAATGGGAGGGAAAGCATCCTGACGAACCCAACCCATACGCCCAGCTGCCGCGCCTCAACCTCTACACCTACGACCTCGGCTCTGAACTCGAAGGATTCTCTGAAGAGGACCTCGAAGGCAAGGCTTTCAACTTCCGCGAGTTCTTCCGCACATGGACGGGAGACCGCGACATAGACTTCCGCCCCGTCCCGCGCGACGCGAACGTTGGCGATTTCGTCCATGAAGATGACGTTCGCCGGTTCCTCGACCTCATATCAGGCGACAGCGCGAAAAGCCGCTATCCATTCTCGACGCAAGACCGCCGAGACCTCTTCCGCCATACGCTCTGGATGGTTCCTGGCGTCGCCTCTGCAAAGGCGCTTTCCGCGATGCTGAGGGAACATCGCTACTTCCGCCACTACGGCATTGCCAACGTCGCCGGCGAGGGTGACGATTACGAGGAACGCCATTTCGACAGCGCGCTTGAACTCGTCCGCAAGACCATCCGCGAGAACGAACATTCCATCACGCTTTCCTGCGGCAAACTGACGACGGGCGTAACCGTTCCCGAATGGACGGCCGTCCTCATGATTGCCGGAAGCGCCGTGACCTCCGCATCGCAGTACATGCAGACGATCTTTCGCGTCCAGAGCCCCGGCGATCTCGGCGGCATGATGAAGACGAACTGCTATGCCTTTGACTTCGCCCCTGACCGCGCCCTGAAGGTTCTGGCCGAGACGGCGCAGGTGTCACGCCGATTCTCCAAGTCCACCGACGACGCATCCGGACGTAAGGCGCTCGGAGAGTTCCTCAACTACTGTCCCGTGATATCCATCTCCGGTACGCGGATGGAGCCCTACGACGTAAAGAAGATGATGGCCTCCATCAAGCACATCTTCGTGATGAAGACCATCCGCAACGGCTTCGACGATTCGTCGCTCTACTCCAACAAACTCCTTGAACTGAAGGACGTCGATCTCAGGAAGTTCGAGGATTTGCGCGCAATCGTCGGAACCTCCAAGCAGACGAAGGCGGCGGACACCGTTTTTGTCAACGAGCAGGACTTCGACGATGAAGAACGCGAGAAAACTGGTAGGGCGGTCGCCCCGCGACCGCCGCTTTCCGAAGAAGAGAAGGCCGCCCGCGAAGAACTGAAACGCCGTCGCGAGGAAAAGAAACGGGCGATCTTGATTCTCCGGGCAATCTCCATCCGAATGCCGCTTCTCATCTACGGCGCGGATGTTCCGATCGATAAGGTGATTTCGATCTCCGAGTTCCCGGACCTCGTCGATGACGAATCGTGGGAGGAGTTCATGCCGCGTGGCGTGACAAAGGCAATCTTCCGGAAATTCGTGGAATACTACGACGCCGACGTTTTCGCAGAGGCGGGAACGCAGATACGAAAGCTCGCCAAGAGCGCGGACAAACTGCCGCCCACCCGTCGCGTGCAACAGATCGCGCGAATCTTCTCCTACTTCAAGAACCCCGACAAGGAAACGGTTCTCACGCCATGGAGAGTCGTGAACATGCACCTTGCCGACACCATTGGTGGCTGGTGCTTCTATGACGAGAACTTTGAAAAGCCGCTTGAGGATGCGCCGCGCCAAGTCATTCAGAAGGGCGTCACGCAGGAAGTGTTCGGCAAGCCGGACGCCAAGGTGCTGGAGATTAACTCAAAGAGCGGGCTTTACCCGCTCTACGTGGCGTATTCGCTCTACCGCCGTAAGTTGGGCGATGTAGCCGAGGACGCAATCATGCCGCGCGAACGCGACAAGCTGTGGCGGGAGGTAGTTGCAAGGTCGCTCTTTGTCGTGTGCAAGACGCCAATGGCGAAGACAATCACGCAACGCACGCTCGTAGGCTACACCGACGCGCATGTGAACGCGCAGTATATCAAGAACCTCGTCGAAATGCTCAAGACGAGTCCGAATAAGTTCTACAATAAGGTCTGCGGCGGCAACGCCTGGAACAACAAGGAGTTTGCAATGAAGATGCTCAAGTTTGACGCCGTGGTAGGCAACCCGCCGTATCAATTGATGGGAGGTTCTGGCGGTACGAATGACGCGCCGATTTTCCAGTATTTTTGCCAAGGTGCCAAGGTGCTTCAAAGCCGGTATGTTTCAATGATCATTCCCGCTAAGTGGTTTGCCGCCGGACGCGAAAGCCAGCTGAAGGATTTCCGCGAGCAGATGTTGAACGGTGGCCACATCAGAAAGCTGTTTGCGTTCTCTGACAGTCATTCGCTTTTCCCGTCTGCTGAAATCAAAGGCGGTGTCTGTTACTACTTGGAAGATTCGACCTATAACGGAAATTGCGACTATACGCTTGAAGAGAACGGCGAAAGAGCCACTTCAAACATAGCCCTGAACGAGTTCCCCGTGTTCATTCGTAACCCGAAGACGGCGGCAATCGTCAAGAAAGTGCGCGACAGGGCGAATGAAGATGGCGTTGGTTTTGTCGAAACCGTCATTTCTGCTGACACGCCTTTTGGCATACCAACCAATCCGGGCGAGAGCAAGAAAACGCCAATTGATGTCAGCGACAAAAAGACTTCGGAGTTTGACACGATACTGTATTACCTTGTAAAGAGTAAGCGCGTGGTTGGCTATGTCAGGTGTAAGGACATTGCCAAGAACGCGGCAGATGTAAAGTTTGATAAGGTCTTCATTCCTGGTGCGTATGGAGCTGGCGAAGGTTTCCCGCACCAGATATTGGGTGTGCCTGAGATAGCGCCGAAGAAGTCTGTGTGCTCGCAAACATATCTGTATGCAAAGTTTGACTCTCATGTGGAGGCTGTTGATTTTGCAGCATACTTAAAGACGAGATTCTTCCGTATACTTGTTTGTGCTGCAAAAGTTACCCAGCATGCGCAAGATCGGGTGTATAGGTTTGTCCCACTTCAAGACTTCACATCGAAATCGGACATTGACTGGTCGCGTCCGGTTCCCGAAATAGACGCGCAGCTTTACGCGAAATATGGCATCACCAGACCCGAACAGAAGTTCATCGAATCCATGATCAAACCGATGGAGTGAATGAGAATGAGAGCGCAAAGTATAACATTGAATTTCCTTCCTATTACATCGTCATTTGAGGTCACTTGTTATGAACGGAAGTTAAATATTCCAAATGAACAACGACCGTTCCCAGAGGCATATTTATATATGCGGTCAAAGAGTGATGGTTCTGATCTGCGTAGTTGGCTTTCGATGACATATCATGATGGATATGTTCCATGTCGTATAATGTCTGATGCACGCCCAAATGTTGCTACATGGGCTTTGCGACAATATGTAGCGCCATTACTGGCAAATCACTTGAATGCAAAAGAATGTTGTGCCGAAATCCGTCGCGGCCTTTTTTCAACGATTGATGTGCGGGTGAAGGAGTTCAAGGAAGGTTGGCAGGGGTTTAAGTGTGAGTTTACATGGATACCGTCATTAAGGCAACACGGGTTGCTTGTTCGGTATCATTTCTTCAGGAACCCAGACTGTAATAATATAATTGCTTTACAAAAATTTAGCCTTAGTTTGAATCAATACGGTTCTCCCAACAAGGATTTTTATGCAGATGTTCGAGGATTGCTTGAGAGTTTCAAGACAAAATTCCTTTCCGATTTTCGTTTTGCTATGAGTCAAAGTGGGGCATTGTTGGGGTTCGCTGATTTTGCCACAATGGAGACGAGAAATCTTGGGTCAAGGACTTATGAATTTGGATCGAATAAAAGCGGGCAGAAACCATATTTTGGCATTCGTTCCTTTGGCCCGTATCGTGAGATACAAAAGATGCCTACATTTGTATTTGTGTTTAGGGAACAAGATCGCCAGCTTGCAAGGTTCTTGTATTCTAGTTTGATCGGGAAAGAATACGCCGAGAAATTCCCTGGCATGACGCAATATTTCAAGGTGCAATTTTCCAATGCGAATGTTCGGCATGTGATAATATTAGACCATACGTGGCAAGAGTACGAGCGTGTTGTTTCAACCGTAAAAAAAGAGGGTTGGCATAATCCGGTCTGCATAGTTTTGACGCCTGGGGCTCCTTCTGAGTATTTTTTGCAAAAGTCAATATTCCTTAATAATGAGATACCGAGTCAAGATGTACGCATCGATCATCTGGCACGGAAGAACAACTTTCAATGGTCAATTGCTGGATTAGCTTTACAACTCTTTTGCAAAGCCGGTGGGATTCCTTGGTGTGTGCAGACTAAACAAAAACATTCTCTTATAATCGGTATTAGTCAGCTATGGGATGACGACCAATCTGGTCGTCAGCGTCATGTCGCATATTCTGTAATGACCGATGCTAGCGGCATGTTCAAGGAGATACGTACTCTTGCCAATAGTAACAATTCTAATGACTATGTTTCCGATTTAGCTAAGAGGTTACGTACGCAGTTGATTGAATGGAATGGTAAAGAGCGGCCAGAACGAATTGTACTCCATTGTTCATTTCGCCTTAAAAAGATTGCGATGAACGCTATTCGTCGGGTTGTACATGAACTACAATTGGATGATAAGTGGTTGCCGAAAATTGTCATCCTGCGAGTTGACGTGAGCCATCCTTACTTTGGATTCGATGAAACCCGAGGGTCTTGTGTTCCACTTGAGAATACATATATACAATTGGGGCGGAGGCGCTTTGTTCTTTGGACGGATGGTGCGGTTGAGTCGGCTCCTATGCGTAGTCGCCCCACATATCCCCTTTATGTTTGTATTGATAGAACTGACGGAGAGTTGTCTGTGCAAGACGAAAGGGAACTTCTTGAGGATCTTGGAAATCTGGCTGGTGCTAACTGGCGAGGATTTAATGCGAAGGCGAAGCCTGCTTCTGTAAATTATTGCCAAATCGTTGGAGATTTTATTCATGAATTGACCTCATTTGAAAAGATTTACCATGAACTTGGATATACATTTCAAATGCCTAAACTTGAACTTTTAACCCCTTGGTTCTTATGAAAACAATGCATTCAGATGATGTGATATTCCTTCTCGGTGCTGGTGCTAGCCGAGACGCGGGATTGTTGACGTCTAATCAGATGACGCGGGATTTAGAGAAAAAACTATGCGAAGATTGTAATTGGAAACCATTTTACAATCTATATGGCGCCGTCAAGAGTGCAATAATACATGGTCATGTATTAAAAGATCCTTGTGGAGAACTTGAGCGGGAACTTAATATTGAGGAATTTGTAAATGTGCTGACAGAGCTATCGCGTTATAATGAGCATACGATTTATCCTTTCATAGCTTCTTGGAATATGGAACTTGTAAAATATGCTGGAATAGACTTTGAGGAACTTAAAAAGTTTCGCGGCATGATAATAAAAGAGCTTAGTGAGCGGTGGGTACATCTGCCACGAGCGAAGAAGGCATCGTATTACAAAGGGTTGCTGAATCTTGCAAAAGAGTTGGATACTCATTTATGTGTATTTTCGCTAAACTACGATTTGTGTGTAGAAGAAGGTTGTGGGCGAGGAAATGTTTACAGAGGTTTTGATGAGGATATAGAAACAAAGCAGTTAATGTGGAATGACAAACGAATGCTTTCAGAGGAAGGTATTCAGGAGTTTATTCGGTTGTTCAAGTTACATGGTTCACTCGATTGGCGAAAAAATGCGGCTCAGCGACTGATTTGCGAAGATAATCCAGCGGCATGTGAACACCCTGAAGATTATCAGTTGATTTTTGGAACTTCAAACAAACTTCGACATGATGATCCATATTTGTTGTTGTTGTCTGTATTTAGGCAAAAGGTTCGCAATGCAAAAGTAATTGTCTGTGTGGGGTACAGTTATGGGGATGAGCATATCAATGCTATGATTTCTAAGGCAATGTTGGAAAATCCAATTGCTAAGATAGTTTCTGTAACCTATTTGGACGAGAACCAAAAGGATTCAGACCACATATACACCGTAGTCAATAAACTTGGCATTTCTAATGATCGTATTAACATTCAAGTACATGGTGCACGTGATTTCTTTGAAAAGACACTAAGTCTGAACTTCATTGAGAACATTATGCCACAGACAACTGCTCCATTTTGAGGTAAAGCCTTTTTGTTGTATGTGCACATGGAGGTTATAAATGTTAATTGACATGCCAAAGAACTACAAGCCGACAAAAGGTAGGGTAAAAGACCCAATTCGTTATCTGACGGGGAAAAGCAGAGGCCCTTTCTCACAATGGGAGAACTTCCCGTATAAATATCCTTTATTGGATCATGGCGAAACATTTATCGATCGGACTACTAAAGAAAGGATATTTGTTTCACATCCGTATGTCGAGCATCCTGATTTGTTGGAGGCAATGCGTGAAGTTTTGGAGACCTGTGGGGTTGATATGATTTGGTTTCAAGATTCATGGTATCATCAGAACACCTGGCGTATTGAATTGCGTAATGCCAAGATTCGAAGTGCTATTGCCAATGGTGAAAGTCGAAAAGTACTGAGACAGGGGCACTGTCCAGTTCTTGTGGGTTAGTAATCAATAACCGAAAAGAAAGGAATAAGCGATATGAATCAAGAACCTAAATTCAAGCCGAAAGCAGGCTATGTGTATGTAGTCACAAACGAATGTCTAAAACTAGTTAAGGCGAAGGGTGTCTTCAAGGGTAAAATGGTCAAGGCCGTAAAAATTGGCAATGCAAAGGACTTTACGAGTCGGCTGGGCTCACTGAATACTGCTGTCTATGAGAATTTCGATTTTCATTTAGGCATCAAGACGGATGATGTTGTTGGGTTGGAAGGTATTATCCACACGGCCTTGCAGGATTATAGGATTTATACCAGAGATGGTGATGAGACGGAATTCTTTGCTTGTCCCTTGGACGAGGTTATTGCCAGAATCAAGAACCTTATCGTGCGAGGCCACAAGATGGATGTCGAAGAATACAGGGGCGGCAAGGTGATCGGGCGTTCGGGCGCAAAGATTCGAGCTAATATCAAGCGACATGAAGCGGCTAAGGCGAAAGTTGTGAAGTCGACACGCAAAAACACAGGGAAGGCAAAGACGTTTTCGTTCGCAGAAGTTGAAATTTCTAATGGTGCAAAGCTTGTGTTTGTGCCGACTGGCGCAGAAGTCACGGTCGTAGGCGATAAGAAAATCGAATACAAAGGTACCCAATATTCGCTGTCTGGTTACTGTAAAGAGTTCATGCCTCGGAAGAATGCTTCTGGCGCATATCAAGGTCCAAAGTTTTTCTCCTATAAGGGCAAGTCGCTTTTGGAAATCCGTAACGAACGTACTCCGTCTTGCGGCATAGAGGAACGCTGGGAGGGGAAGACGCAACTTGCAAAACTGATTGCACGGCGCGGTGGCAACGAGGGCGCATTTGGTGGAATTCTTCACTTCTTTAGCCGGATGAGGCCTTGTGTCAAGACAAGCAAGTGGCGGGAGTTGCTTGAGTCCGCCGGAATTAAATTTGATACTAAAGACTACGTGATCAATTGGGCCGTAGCGAAGAATCCCCTTTGATTAGCGATATCTAAAAGTTGACAGAAGTGCTATGGCGATGCCGCAGAGAGACGATCCTCCTTCGCGCTGCGCGCTACGGAGGACAAGTACGATAGAGGCGATCAAGCGACTTGACGCCTTGCTTGAGTATGCTGTCATGCATGGAGACGAGGAAGAGTCCGAACGTCTCCGCGAGAAGCTGCGCAAGCTTGCTGATGAGGTTTGAGGGCAGATGAACGCAGCGGTATGCTATAATCTTAAGGTAAATGCAAGGAGGGCCGAATGAAGAGAGACGAAAACCAGAATGTCGAGTATAAAGAGAACTGGCAGGACAAGTATCTTGCCTGGATATGCGGCTATGCCAACGCGCAGGGCGGGACGTTGTACTTCGGGATTGAAGACGAAACGAAAAAGCCTGTCGGAGTGAAGGACGCGAACAGCCTGATGGAGACCATTCCCAATAAGATCCGCGACACCATGGGCATTGTTGCGGATGTTGCACTCCTTCGCAAGGGAGGTAAGGACGTAATCCGCATCAAAGTTAAGCGAAGCACGTTTCCCGTAAGTTATCATGGTGATTTTCATTACCGTAGTGGCGCGGTCAGATTACGACTGACGGGGGCTGCTCTTACGCAGTTCTTGATGGAGAGGAGCGGCCTGGAATGGGATGCGTGTCCGTCAACGGGCGGCTATCTGCGCAAGGACTTTACGTTCATCAAGCTGAAAAACCGCTACAAGGAGGAATGCGGTGAAGTTCTTAAGGATTCGGACTTCATTTCCTTCGGATTGGCTGCCGCTAACGGAGTACTTACAAACACAGGCATTTTAATGGCTGACGAGTGTCCTGTCAAGCACTCGCGATTGTTCTGTACTAGATGGAATGGCTGTGACATGACAGCGGGCGTAATGGATGCCACAGATGACCTGGAATGCGGTGGTGGGTTGCTTCAATTGTTGAAGAGTGGAGAGGATTTTATCAGGCTCCATTCCCGTAACTCGTGGCACAAGCGTCCTCAAGATCGCGTGAACTTTCGAGAATATCCCGAACGTGCAGTAAGTGAGGGGTTGATCAACGCGCTTGTCCATCGAGACTATCTCGAATACGGGAGTGAGGTCCACATAGATATGTTTGATGATCGGCTTGAAATAACATCGCCCGGGGGAATGCCAGGAAGCAAGTTCGCCCAGGACTACCCCAATGCAAGAAGAATACCATCGAGGCGGAGAAACAAGAATCTCGCCGATCTTTTTGATCGAATCGGCTTGATGGAACGAAAGGGAAGTGGGTTCAAAAAGATGTTTGAGGACTACGAGTCGCTATCCGTCAATCTTGGCAGGCGCGTTCCAATACTCGAATCTGATACGGACTTCTTTCGGTTGACCTTGCCGAACTTACTGTTTGGATTTTCTGACGCACAGCTGGTTGAGGCCGTTGATCGTTCTGGTTATGGCGAATCGACCCCTACAGTCACCCCTACAGTCACCCCTACAGTCACCCCTACAGTCACCCCTACAGTCAATCTTTTAGGCGTTAGGTTGTTGGGGTTATTGAAGGAGCACGGGGAATTGAGCCCCATGGAATTGCGAACACTGCTTAAGATTCGCGACCGCGCCGACTTCAATGAGCGCTACCTCAGACCATGTCTTGCGGCCGGATTCATTGAACAAACCATTCCCGACAAACCAACGAGCAGATTTCAGAAATACCGTCTCACTGCAAAAGGCCATTCAATCACATGAACAAGCCCATGGAGTGAAACAATGGCACGACGCAAGGTAAAGGCAGAAGCCGAGAAGTCGATCCCCGAACTGGCGGATGAGTCGGCCCGCAAGACGGTGCGAGGGATGTGCAAGGACGGGAAAATGACGACGCAGGGGCGGAGCCTTGCGAGGTTAATGGATCGGCTAATGCCTGATGAGAAGGTAGATGAATGGGGATGGAATCTGTCGCGCAAGGAACGGGCGGCGATCAAGCGACGGGCGGCGGAGAAGAGGACCGCCGAGGAAAAGAAGAAGGCCGAGGCGCGTGCCCGCGCCGCGTATCAGCGGAAACAGCGGAAGTTTGAGGAGAACGGTTTGCTGGAGGGTTTTGTGCAGATCAACTGGTCGTTCATGGCGGCGCGCGACGAGCTGAAGCGGCGCGGGTTTTCCTTCCGGCGGATGAATGCGATGAAACGCGCCGTGGTGGCGCGGATTTCCAAGTGGAACAGACAGCACCACCGGGACTATGTGGAATACTTCGTGTACCAGTATTACAAAGGCTGCGAACAGCTGTATGTCGAAAGTCTTCCGAAGGCCAAGCGGGCGGAGGCGAAAAAGGCATGGGCACGCGCCCTTGAACCGTTCAAGCGCCCCGAACCCTGGCTCAGCCCGTCAACGTCCCGTTTGCCGTGAGGGGTGAAAACGAATGGAAGAGGGCGTGTGGCGCAGCAATGTGAGAGGAATGGTATAATATTCCCGTGAACTTGAAAGGCGAGACAGAACCCAGCAGCAGGAGGGTCAAATGACACTTGATGAATTGAAAGAACTTATCGCAAACGACGAGGGCGAGACGGTCGAGGTGAAGGAATCGACCGGACAGTGCTGTGACGTCTACGAGACGCAATCAAAAGGAGAAGATGCATGACCATTGAAGAGATATTGACCGCCAAAGAAGGCGAGAACTTCGAGTTCAAGACGGCTGAAAACCGGTTCAGCTACACCGAGCTTCAGAAGTATGCGTGCGCGATCTCGAACGAAGGCGGCGGAAAGATTGTGTTCGGGATTACGGACAAGAGGCCGCGGCAGATCCATGGGTCAAAGGCATTTGACCAGCCGGAGCGGACTCGCAAGGGGCTGATCGACAGCCTTCGCATCAATGTTGATTTTGAAGTGTTCAATGATGGCACCGAGAAACGGGTGCTCGTTTTTATCGTCCCTGCTCGGCCGATAGGTCTGCCGGTTCAGGTCGATGGCGTCGCATGGTGGCGTGATGGTGACAGCCTCGTGCCTATGCCGGAATCGGTTCGGCAGAAGATATACGAGGAGTCAGGTAGGGATTTCTCTGCCGAGATATGCAAAGGTGCTACCTTGTCCGATCTTGATCCGAATGCGATAGAGACATTCCGTAAGGTGTGGTTGGAGAAGCGCGGCAACAGGCAGATTGCCAATGTCTCGCAGGAACAACTGCTTCGCGATTGCGAAGCCCTGAACCGGAAGGGCGAGGTAACGTATGCAGCGCTGATATTGTTTGGAACACATGAGGCACTTGGCGAGTTTCTGGCGAATTCTGAAACGATATTCGAGTATCGCGCAAGCGAGGCGGCTGGTCCTGCCGGGAAGCGCGAAGAATACCGTGAGGGCTTCTTCAATTATTTTGACAGATTGTGGAACGAGATCAACCTGAGAAATCTCAGGTTGCCGTATCAGGAAGGCTTGTTTGTGTATGACGTGTATGCATACAACGAAAGGTCTGTGCGCGAAGCGGTGTTGAACGCCGTATGTCATCGCAACTATCAGTTGCCGGGTAGTGTCTTTGTACGACAGTACAACGACCATATCGACTTTGAAAGCCCAGGCGGTTTGCCGATGGGCATAACTGTGGAGAACATTCTTGACAGGCAAGCGGCACGGAACCGGCGTCTGGCGGAAATCATATCGCGCTGCGGTCTGGTCGAAAGATCTGGGCAGGGCATGAACTTGATCTTTGAAGAATCCATCAAAGACGCAAAGGACCTCCCTGATTTCATGGGTACCGATGATCATTTTGTCCGTCTTCGACTGGGGGCATTGGTGACCAACCCTGACATCATCAAGTTGTTCAAGGAAATAGGCGATGAAACGCTCTCGTCATTTTCGACAGACGATTTTCGGATTGTGCGTTATGTGATGGACGGAGAATCCATCCCGAAGTCGCTTCGCCCCGGAGTAGGAAAGCTATTGAATCTTGGTGTCATAGAAAGAGTGGATAGGTCGCGACTTGTTCTTGCGCAGAAATATTATCAGAGGGCCGGCCTTTCCGGAAGATATACACGCCTCAAGGGGCTAACCGATGAAGCGAGCAAGGAATTGCTTTGCCAGCACATGCGAAACGAAAATAATCGCGGTTTGCGCTTGACGGAGTTTTCACAAGTGCTTCCGTCGTATTCCACACGGAAGATCCAACGGCTATTGAATGCACTGAAAAGCGATGGAAAGGTCTCGGTTGAAGGATTGACGCGTGCGGCAAGATGGTATTTAACCAATCTGGATTAACCACACTTTAACCATCAACAAGACTTGTAATCTGCGGAAACCCTCGCATTATCGCTAAGAAACATTAATTAAATTGTTTTTGACGTATGGAATTGACAAGTGAATTAACCATAATTTCTCGGTGTCCAGACCGAAGAACTGGCAGTGCCACCGCAAGAACTGGCACTACGCACAGATTATCTGGCACTGTCTGGGCGAAAGCCGTCCGGACCGGACCCGTGGCTGAAGTACCCGGGATCCGCGCGGGCCGGGTAGCGAGATACTCCGCTGAAACAACGCGGACGCCACGCAAGTGGCATGGCTAGCAGGGCCGATTCCAAACTGCCGCAGATGGCGTGTGCCGTCGGCGAGGTAACAGATTGGAAACACATCCCGCAGAGCGGGAAGAAAGGAATCGGCGATGAAAATAATGGCTACATCAGACTTGCACGGTAACCTTGAGGGGCTCGATCCCAAGGGTGCCGACGTAGTGGTCCTTGCCGGTGACATCGCACCGTTGCGCGGTCGCGGCGTATGGCACATCAACGACCAGAAGAAGTGGATCAACAAACGTTTCCGCGAATGGACGGCTTCGTACCCAGACATCCAGTTTGTGGTCATCCCCGGCAACCATGACTTCTACCCCATCGCCCATATTCTTTTCAAGGACGCAGGCATAGACTGGCATTTCGACTTCTCGCCGAACGTCCATTTCCTCGGCGACAGAGGAACGGAGATTGGCGGCGTCAAGTTCTACGGCACCCCCTGGGTCCCAATAATCTCGTATTCTTGGGCGTTCGAGGGTGAACACGATACACTCGTCAGTTGGTTCTCGAAGATTCCGTCAGGGATAGATGTTCTCGTCACGCATTCGCCGCCGCGCATTCCCGACAGCGACATTGACCGTTCTCTACAGACGGACTCCGAACACTTCGGATCTTCCGAGCTGACCGAAGCCATCATCGAGAAGCGGCCTCGCATCGTCTTCTGTGGTCACATACATACGGGGCAGCATGGTGGGGTGGATTTTGAGTCGAGCCGCATCTACAATGTCTCCCGCCTCGACGAACGCTACGAGATCGCCTACGAACCAACATGGGTGGAGGTTGCCGTTAAAATTTGACTAAAGTAGTTAGTATTTGATTTCTTTTGGGGGCAGAGAATAGTGTAAATGCTAAAAATCCGCCTAGTATTGGAGATTTGCGGCTGTTTTCTGAGGGGACGCGAGGGTCAGATCTGATTGGTGGAGTAGGAGTGGTGGAGTAGTTATGGCGATGCCACGGAGAGGCGATCCTCCGTCGCTCTTACGAGCTGCGGAGGATAAGTTGAAGAAATCAAGCGGTTGGGACCGCCTTAGCCGAGGCTTCGGCCTGTGCTGAAGCTTCGGCACGACAAGTCGGCGGGTCAAGTGCTTTGCTTGGATATGCCGAGGCCGTGCGGTTGGTGGAGGGCGTGTGGCGCGGAATGTGAGAGGGTCGTGAGTTGAGCCTTTAGGGCAAAGCGGTATTTCGATTCTAAATTGTAACCTTGCCGCTTCGAATGTGTAAACAGGGCAGAAGCCGAAAGGAGAAGTCATCATGGCAAACAATATAGACATTTCAGTCTTTGACAACGCGCAGTTCAGGGAATTCGCGCGGTTCGCGGCAAGCGCGTCGTCAGGCCGTACCATCGTGAAGGTTGACGCAACGCTGCAGAGCAAGGACGGTACGCCTAGGACTATTGTCGCAAAGCATGGAGATTTCGTCTGGAACTTCGGCCGCTGGAATCCCAACAGAACCGTGAACGACGAAGTCCGCAATCTTTTCATGGACACCGTTCTGAACATGTTTGGCGTAAAGGATACGGCATCGTTGCCGCCGAAAGTCGTTGAGGCCATGAAGCTTGAGGACTACGGCAGCGGCAAGCCGCTCACGGCGCGCCGCATCATCGCCGTGAGCAAGGCGATTGCAGCGGCCATTGAACCGACGAACAAGGTGGTGACGCAGGAGAAGGCGATGTCCATCGTGAACGATTCCGTCAGATACTTCGACGGCAAGATCCCTCTTCCTGGCGGCAAGCTGGAACTCGACGGGGACGCGCGCAACAAGGCCGCCCAGCTGCTCATGGATTACGGCTCGGACATGACCGACACCGGGCTGCGCATCCTCGCGAACTACGTGGTTGCCGCCATTGCGAGCGGCATCTACAAGGATGGTGAGGTCGAAGCCATCGCCTCGAACATGGCGGACTATCTGAAGAACGCCCGTAACTTCAGGCCTGGAGACGTCCGGATGGCCTCCTTCGACGCCACTATGACTAAATATTGGCAGGATCAGCTCAAGGACAATCTGGCTCCGACGGAAACCGGCAAATACGACGGTGAAGGTGTTGCCATAGCCTTGCAGAAGGATGCCGAACGTGCTTTGTTCACGATTGATGGCGAGGTGTTCCGTGGCGTGGCCGCCGGCGCAAGGATGATCTCTGTATTCAAGAACAAAATCACCAACCCGGCGCACCGCAAGGCCATTTCATCGTTCATGAACCAGAACGTGGGAATCACCTACAACCTATTTGCGAGCCGGAGCGAGCGTCTGTATTCCACGTCGAATTTTCCCGCTCTCGACATGAGGAAGAAGAAAGGTTTCGAACTATTCCTATCTACGGATGGCGGCTCCCGATTCTTTGAAGGCTCCGGTATCATGGGCCCCTCGAGAAAACCGACATACATCCTTGAGGTTGACGAGAACGCCACCAAGGCCAAGCTCACGGTCCGGAACGAGGGCAATATAGTGTTCAACATCGCGAAATCATCTTCGTACAGCACTGATTGGGCCAATTGCCAGATGGGGAACTACGTGTACGAGATGGAGTTCGAGTTCGACCTTACCCAGGACGAGCCCAAGATCACGAGCTCGCACATTGGGCAGACCATCGACGTGCCCGTACCGGACAACGAGGACCAAGTCATAATCGAAACCTTGTAAACCGTCGTGGACGATGTGGTGGAAATCAAGAGACAAGCCCCTTGCACACGGGGCAGCATGGCGGGGTGGATTTTGAGTCGAGCCGCATCTACAATGTCTCCCGCCTCGACGAACGCTATGAGATCGCCTACGAACCAACATGGGTGGAGGTTGCCGGCACCATCGTGCCGTTAAAATTTGACTAAAGTAGTTAGTATTTGATTTCTTCTGGGGCGGATAATAGTGTAAATACTAAAAATCTGCCCGGATTTGGAAATTTACGGTGGTTTCCTGGTTTTTATTTGGGTTGGCATGTCGTTTGCAATTAACAGAAAGAAAAAGCCAACCTTACGAAAAGAATTGTGCAGTTCCATTCAAGAAACGAAAAGGAGTATTTGAACCATGGAGAATGATGCCATTCTTGATCTACACAATCGGGTGAGCACGGCGGTCAATATAGAAGTCCAAATCCACCTGATATCCCCAACCCTTATATAATGGCAATGTGAGCTCTAATCATGTCTGCGAAGGCTAAAGTTTCCGGTTCCGTCGTGGCGGGGTTTCCCTCGCCGGCCGAGCAGTATCTCGAACCGCCGCTCGACCTCAACGAGCTGCTGGTGAAGCAGCCCGCCGCCACGTACTTCGTGCGCGTCCAGGGCGACTCGATGTCCGGCGCGGGAATCTCCGACGGCGACCTGCTCGTCGTCGACCGCTCCCTCCGCCCGGCCGACGGCGACGTGATCATCGCGAGCGTGGACGGCGACTTCACCGTGAAGACGCTGCGCTTGGGGAATGGGGAAGGGGGAATGGGAAACGGCGGGGGAGTTCGATTGGTGGCGGCGAATCCGAAGTACCCAGACATTGTGTTGAAGTCTGGACAAGAGCTGGATTACTTTGGAATGGTGACGGCTTGTATCCACCGATTCGCGGGGAAGCGATGATCGGCCTCGTCGACGGAAACAACTTTTTCGTCTCCTGCGAACGCGTGTTCAACCGCCACCTCGTGGGTCGGCCGGTGGCCGTCCTCTCCAATAACGACGGATGCTGCGTCTCGCGCTCAAACGAGTTCAAGGCACTTGGCATCCCGATGGGCACTCCGTACTTCCAGCTCAAAAACCGCGAGGCGACGGGTGAGCTGTCCTTCTGCTCCTCGAATTACGAGCTCTACGGTGACCTCTCGAACCGTATCGTCTCGATCCTGCGCGATGAGGCCGTGGCCGTTGAGCAGTATTCCATCGACGAGGCGTTCATAACGCCTCCATCTCTGGAGGCGTTGGGGAACGGGGAACTGGTAACGGGGAATGGCGATGAGGACTTCGCGCATCCCCGTTCCCCATTCCCCATTCCCCGTTCCCCGTATCTCGCCTATGGTCGCCGCCTCCGTGCCAAGATCCTCCGCTGGGTCGGGATTCCCTGCGGCGTGGGCTTCGCGTCCACGAAGACCCTCGCCAAGATCGCCAACCACATCGGCAAGAAGCGGCCCGAGGGCGTGTTCCTCATGCCCGACGACCCGACGGAGATTCTTGCGTCCCTGCCCGTGGGCGAGGTCTGGGGCGTGGGGCGCCGTCTGCCCGCCAAGCTTCGCGCCGAGCGCATCATCACCGCCCAGCACCTACGCGATGCGCCGGACGATACGATCCGCGCCGTGGGCGGCGTTACGCTGCTCCGCACGGCGATGGAGCTGCGAGGCGTTTCCTGCTGCGAGGAGAGGGACTATGACGCCACGCCCGACACCGTGTCCTGCTCCCGCTCGTTCGGGACTCCGGCCACGACGCTTGAGGCGCTTGAGGAGTCAATGGCCTCGTTCGCCGCGCAGGCGGCGGCAAAATTGCGCCGACACGGGCTTCTCGCCGCCGGATGCAACATCTACGCGCAGATCTTCGCGGCGGGCGGCGGCGGCGATTTCGTGGGCAGGACGGTGGCGTTCTCCGCGCCCACGGACGCGACGAACGAGATGCTCCGCGCCTTCCGACCAGATGTGGCGGCTTTGTACACGCCGGGACTGCGCTACCGCAAGACCGGCATCGTGTTCTTTGGGCTTGAGAAACCTGGTGCGCCGCGCCAGACCGATCTCTTCGACGCCACCCCGACTACGGAGCGGTCCCGGCTCTACAAGGTGGTGGACTCGCTCAACGCCCGTTACGGCAAGGGAAAGGTATTCTCCGCAGCCGAGGGAATCGGTCTCCGCTCCTGGCGGATGAAGCGGACGAAGCTCTCCAAGCGGTCGACTACGCGCTGGGATGAGCTAATGACTGTGAGATAGGCTTATGTCATCGGGCAGGAAATAGCTAGATTATGTTCTGATATCGCAGAAACTCGTCCGCTTTGGGGCTTTTTCCTTCCGTTATGTGCCGCCGGTTTCCGCTTGGGTGATTCGCTTAATGCATCCTTATGCTTTGCGTTTGCGCCCTTACAATTCTGAAATGATTTTTGAGGTAAAAACTACTTTTCTTTCCTCCATTAATATGATACAATACAGCCGTTCGTCTATGGGCGCGGTAGAATCAAACACGACAGTGAATTTTTACACTGATGGTCTTAAGGCCGTCAGTGAGTTTGTTTGTGCTTTTTTACCCCCCCCCTAGAATCGATTGTTGGACTGCGCGTTGCGGCGCGAAAGGTAGCCCGACCGTAGTGTAGAATCCAGAACTTTAACTCAAAACAGAAAAGGAAAACGTATGAAAAATAAGACAATGGCACTTGCCGTAGCTGGGTTTGCTGCGTTCTTCGTCGCGATGATGACGGGATGCGCCTCTGTGGAGTATTCTTCGCCGGGGATGCTCAAAAACGTCTCCGTGAAGGGCGCGCCGGGAGCAGAAGCCGGGCAGCATGTGGCGATAACCACTTCGGGATACTATATGCTCTGGTGCATTCCTCTCGTTTCGGGAGATCTGCGCTGGGACGATACGAAGCGTGAAATCAACGGCGGTTTTTCGTTTTTCTCCGACCAGGTGGGATTCCAGGAGCTGCAGACCGCGCTCCAGAAGATCGCCGAGACACGCAACTGCGATCTTGCCGACGTCAATTTCCACGATTCCGACGGCTTCTATGCCGATGTGAGCTATGCCGGCATTGTCGGCTCGCTTTTCGGCTCGTCGCACATGGGAGTGTCGGCGATTCTTGTTCCGCGTGAAAACATTGCAAAGTAAAAGTAAAGGAGACTAGAAATGAATGTGATCGTAAAGACTTTTGCCGCCATCTCCGTGTCCGCCATCGTGTTCGCGGGATGCAGTTCGTATTCAGAGATCGCCAAGTGGGAATCAAACACCACCGTCAATGACGGGGAGGTCCCGGTGGCCTCATTCGTGACGCAGAACTTCTCCTACGAGCTTCTTTGGTGTATTCCGCTCTGCACGGGCCTTCCGTGGACCGAGGGCGCGGGCGAAGACGGAATCGTAGATGAGTACAACGTAAGGCTGTTCGCCAACGAGGCTACGATAGACGGCAACCTCGCCACGCTCAACCATGCGCTGGACCTTGTCGGCTCCCATCGGATAACGCAGTTGAAGACGGTCGAAGACGACAGCAAGGCATGGAGCCTTTTCCTGGTAAACAGGCATGAGGTCCGCACGCAGTGCCTGATCCTGCCGGAGAAGAAGTAGAAAAGTTGAAAAGTTGAAAGGTTGAAAGGTTGAAAGGTTGAAAAGTAGAAAGGTTGAAAAGTTGAAAAGTTGAAAAAGAAATTACATACGAAAGTGTCCGATCGCGGACAGGTCTCCGTGCCGGCGGACATCCGTGCGGCGCTCGGCATCGAGCCTGGCACCGTGCTTGAATGGGAACTGTCCACCGAAGGTTCGGCCCGCGTGTCGGTGATGCGCAAACGCCTCGCCCGAAACGCGGTGTCGCTCGTCGGCTTCGTGCGGAAATACCGCAAACCCCGCCGTACCGACGAATGGTTCACATGAAAGAATCTGCCATGACATATCAGTACATCGTCGATCCGCGCCTCGTCGTGGACATTCTGGAGGGGGATGCCGAGTGGGGCGTCCGCAGCGCCCAGCTTATGGACCGCCGCCGGAACAGCAGGCTCTTCATCGCCCCGATCTCCTACCTTGCGCTCGGTCCTGTTTTTATGGGGATGCGCTCGATGCAGGATGCTTTTCTCGCCAATCTCGGCATCAGCGTCGCCCAGAAGTTCCCCATTGAGGTGATGGACTCCGCCTACAAGGCCTGGTGCGCCTACAAGGATGACCACCCTGGAGCGTCTGGCCCGGGTAGCGCGTTCGACTCGCTCTACATCGGTGCGTTCGCCCTGCTCTACGACGGGATTATCACGCGCCAAGGCGATCTCTACCGTCGATACTACCCTTCGCTCCCGGTAATCGAACCGTGAAGGGGTTGAAAGGTTGAAAAGTTGAAAGGTTGAAAGGGTGAAGGGTTAAATGGTTGAACGAGCCACCGATTTAACGATGAAAGAGGTGGAGCGTGACGCCAACCGCTTCGCCGCGTGGGTGTGCCTCGTCTTCGGTCTGGTGGTTGGGGTCGGGGCGCTGCTCGGACGATTCGAGCCGCTGTTCATGCTGGCCTGGCGCTTCATCGCCGTCGATCTGGTGTTCTGCACGGTGCCCTGTCTCGCGGTCGCGGCATGGAGCTTCTGTCGGGGGCATGTCGGCGCGGGGATCAAATGGGCCGCCGTCGCCGCTTTGGTTTTGTCCTCGTCGGCCATCCTCGTCTCGGCGGTGGACGGCTTCGTCGCGTTCATTTTCGTAATCTTCGTTTCGTGTCGGTATTTCCGTCCGAAGTTCGTGTGGGGGGTGTTCGCGGCCGTCCTGGCCTTTTCGATCCTCGCCTCCATCCCACATGCCGCATACGGCTACATGTCGTTCACGCCGGACGAACGGATGCTCGCGGAAGGCGCGGCTGTTTCCTTCGACATGTCGCGCCTCGACTACTGGAAGTCGATCATGTTCTTCACTTGGCCGACGTGTCTCATTGTCTATTTCATCGCGGCCTTCATCTCCTGGCGCATCTGCATCGGCGGACGCGAGATGGTCGCGCGCGAACGCGCGATCCAGCGCCGCCTCGCGGATGTGGAACGCGGCCTCGCCATCGCCGCGTCGCAATACTACTTCGCCGCCGTTTCCGTAGGCGGCGAAGTAGCTGAAAAGTTGAACGTTGAAAAGTCGAAAGGCGTAGATGAGACTGGCGTGGCGCCTGATACCGGGGAATTTTCAACCTTTCCACCTTTCAACTCCGCAGAGCGCCAGCCCGACGTGAGCGGCTGGACGATGCGGCAGATTTCCGACTGTCTGGCCGAGTGCAAGCGCCGCGCGGCCGCCGATCCCGCCTTTGCCGCGCTCGTCGAGCGCGACCCTGCTGCGGCCGTCCGGGAAGCGACGGGAACACGGTCCGGCGTGGAGACGAGGATACAAGTAGAAGATACAAGTAGTCCCGTTGTGATATAATCTATGACTAAAATTTCAACTCGTTATCAAAGGCGTACAACATGAAGAGACTGGATATGCACAAACAAACAGTAATTGCGTTCGTGTGCGTTGCTGCGCTCGCGGTTTTTCCCGCCGCGGCCGCGAACTTCCCGGTGGGAACCCACCTCATCAAGGGGACGCTGAAGGACTGGCAGAACAAAGTGCTGACCTCGGACGCCGCAGTGACCATACAGGCCGTTTCGACGAACGGATCGGTCATCGCCTCCACGAAGGTGGCGGATCCGTCGGCGGAAGGCTACAACTTCCTCTTGCAGATCCCGCTCTCCTCGAAGGCGACAGATTCCACGGCGGCCGTCGGCGACAAGCTCAACTGCGTCCTCGTCCAGGAGTCGGGGCTCTCCCTCGCGGCCGAACAACTCCCCGTGGGCGAGGCCAATGCCGTATCGACGTATGCTCTCGCGTTCGTCAACACGAGGAGCTATACGAACGATGTAGGGGATACGGTCTCCATTCCCACGGAATACGTCGATACGATCGGCGTCTGGATGGAGGCGTACGGGATCGCGGGCGACTACAAGCCCTTTGAGGACTATGACGGCGACAATGTGTCGAACTACGCCGAATACTGCGCGGGGACGAATCCCTTCGACCCGACGGACGTGCTCAGGATTACCGGTTACGCCGCACCCACCGCCGCCGCCCATGCGATCAGCTTCGAGTATGTCGGTGGCCACCTCTATGGCGTCGCCACGACGCGCTCGCTCACCAATCCCCAATGGACGCTCCAGCCCGTCAAGAAGACCGCGACGGGCGCCGAGCACGAGCAGGTTATGCCGTCTGCCGACGAGGATGACGTGGGCGAAACGACCATCTACGTGGTGCCCGCCGAGGGCGCCGCGAGCCAGTTCTTCAAGCTTGAGGCGAAGTAATGAATGTTGCCAATGTTGCCAGTGTTGCCAGTTCCAATTGCCAATTTCCAATCTGCTGTCATCAAGGCGTTGGTGGATAAATTGGCAACATTGGTATTGGTAATTGGCAACATTTCCACATTGGCAACATTTAAGAAAGGTTGAACCATGAATAAGACATACAAGTTGGCATTTGGGCTTTTGGCGATTCTGCCGGCGGCGGCATTCGCATCGCACATAAGCGAGACGATGACGCTCGCGAATGGGTGGAACGCGATCTACCTCGAATCGACGCCGACGAACGCGGCGTGCGCAGACTTCTTCGTCGGCGCCCCCGTCGCGCGCGTCGCGTCGTACCATTCCGACGCCTACTCCTCCACGCGACAGCTCGCGGACGACGGAACGGAAATCACCCAGAAGCCGCTTTCCTACTACGTGTGGATTCCCGGCGACGAGACGGCTTCGACGATGGGTGTGCTTGTTGGCGGCCACGTCTATATGGTTTATGCGACAAACGCCTGGTCGAAGACGTTCTATGGCGTCCCCGCCGCGCCGCGGCAGACTTATCGCGCCACGTCGGGCGACGCCGGCTTGATGAATCTCGTGGGCGTCTCGGCAGGGCCGGACGTTTCAGTGGCCGCAAGGAAGTATTTCGGCGAGGGGCCCTTTGGCACGGCGTCGGGCGTCGCCTACAAGATCGGCGGAGCGAAGACGTCCGCGCCGTCGTTCCTTTCGCTGGGGGTTGGCTCCAGCCCGAAGGTGCAGGGCGGCAAGGCGTACGCCATCACGGCGACGAAGGACGGCGACTGGCCGGGCGTGATCGGCGTGCAGGGCAGCGGCGTGGCCTTCGGACCGGACGCGAACTATGCGTCGATCCGGGTGCAGAACTGCGGAACGACCAACCACACGTTCAAGTTCACTGTGGTGCGGTCGGACGATTCGGCGGCGACCGGAGAGGAGCTGCCGCCCATTTCCCGCAGTCTGCCGCGCGTCGATGCGTTCAGCGCGCAGCAATACACGAACGTCGAAGAATCCGCCGCGTGGACTGTTACGCTCGCCCCGGACGAGGCGACGGAGCAGGTCTTCAGCCTCGACCGCTCGAAGCTCGAGGCCGGAACGGAATACGGGGCGATTCTGGTGATTGAAGACATGGGCGCCAGCGCGATGCGCGTAAGGGTGCCGATTCAGGTCGAGGCGTCCGAATCCGCCGAGACGGCGAAATTTCCCGTCGGACTTTGGGGCGGGTACATCCAGATGGAGAACGTCTCGCGGTTGGACGACCCGTTGCCGGTGAAGGCGGGCGGGACGCTCAAGATGAGCGTGATGATGCATGTTGCGCCGGACGGCGCGGTGAAACTGCTCCAGCGTGTGGCGGCGGGTGTCGATACCAACGGCACGCCGCGGCTCTTCAGGGAGCTGGAGTCCGTCCCGCCATCGGTCGAGAACGCCCGCCGGTACTCGACGGTGATGATGAGCATCGACACGCCGGTCGTGACGAACAACACCCCCGGCGCGTTCGGCGACAGACTCACCTTCGACTGGACGATCGGGGAGAGGGCGGCGGACAATCCGTTCCGCCACGCCTGGCATCCGGACCACGACGGCAAGAAGGCCGACTACTCGGGGCCGACGCCGAGCGGTGACAATCTGGCGAACTACGCCGGCATTATCAAGCCGGAGCTGTGGAGCATCACGAACAGGATGGAGTTCTCGTGGCACGAGAACAACGATCCGCACGCGGACGTCGACTTCGAGTGGACTCCGTCGGAGAAGACTGCCGGGTTCGTGACCTGGACGGTGAGCGGGCTGACCGCCAAGGAGCCAATCCGGTCGGTAGGCGTGTTCGTGTTGCAGCGCCTGATCAAAGCCGCGGAGGTGGAGGATTGAGAATGTTGCCAATATTGCCAGTGTTGCCAATTGCCAAGGCCAATTCCCAATTGGGAACTGGCAACATTGGTATTGGCAACATTTTCACATTGGCAACATTTCCCATAAATGAATCTTGAAAGGAACATGGATATGAAGAAAACGAGTGACGTAAGGGCGCTTCTTGCCTTTTCACTGATGCTTTTTGCCTCTGCGGCTTTTGCCGCGGTGCCGCAGGCGCTGACCTACCGCGGCGTGCTGCTGCGCTCGACCGGCGAGCGGAAGGCCGAGGCTCTGAGTCTTACGTTCCGGCTCTACGACTCCAAGGCGCCGGAGACTGCGCTGTGGGCGCGGACGCTGCGCGTGCCCGTGGATGCGGACGGCGTCTTCTACGCGGAGTTGAACGACAAGGAGGGGAACGACCCGGACGGAATCGGGCGCTCGCTCGCCGACGCGATGGGCTTGGTCAAGGGCGCGCCGGAAATCGGCTTGACGCCGCCGGACGCGAACGAACTCAAGCCCCGTCAGCGGCTTTCCACCGCGCCGCGTGCGGCCCGCGCGGCCCGCACTTCGGCGGCGGACGTCGTGTATGCGCCGGCTGGGGCGGTGGCCGGCGGCGTGTTCATCGACTCGGCGGCGGTCGGAAGCGTGACGGTGCAGGAAGGGGCGACGCTCAAGGCCTTCCCGGACAAATGCACGCTGACGCGGGTGGAGGACCGGGCGCTCGGCGGGTTGGGTTCGTCGATTACGGTGCGCGACGTGACGGCACCGCGGGCTAACTGGCCGGCGAGCTTCGTGCAGAATGGCTTCAAGTACACGACGGGATCGGCGCCGTGCGACATGTTCCTCACATACGACGGTCCTGACGGCGCGTTCAACGTGATCGTGCCGGCCGGCGGCAAGGTCGAGGACGGCGGAAGTGCCGCGCAGACGATCTACGGCACGGCGTTCGGGAATCTGTAAGGAGAGAGTGAAATGGTTTTAGCCACAAAGAACACAAAGAGCACAAAGAGCACAAAATTCCTATGTGACCTTTGTGATCTTTGTGGCTAAAAAATAAACAAATGGTTTGAGAGCTTTGAAAGGAAATACAATGAATATGGGTGCAAAATTTGCGGTTCTGTTGCCGTTGGCGATTGCGGCGGCGGCTAGGGCGCTGGCGATGGATACCGGCACGATCGACGACAACACGAGGACGCTGAACGGCGGCACGATCTACACGGTCTCGGGCAATGTCGAGACAAAAAACGTGGCAGCTGGCCAGGATGCGCTGACGGCTGTGCGCAACAACGGCGCGGCGAGCGGGAACAAGGTGGTCATCAACATCCCCGAAGGTTGCTCGCTGACGGTGAAGGGCGGAGATGCGAATGGCCGCTCACGCGCGGGCGCGGGCATCATGCTGCCCAATGACATGATGCTCTACATCACCGGCAAGGGCAAGCTGACGGCGACCGGCGGCAATGCCGCGAACGGCGGCAACGGCGGGAATGGTGGCAAGGGCACTCGAGACGGCTCCAAGCACAAGAACGGCGGCGGCGGCTCGGGCGGTTACGGCGGCGGCGGCGCTGGCGCGGGCATCGGCGGCGGCGGCGGCAACGGGTCCAGCACGAGCGCCGGCGGCGCGGCAGAGTCGGATTCCCGGACCTCGAGCCACGGCTCCCACTTCCCGTGCGACGGCAAGGACGGCAGTCTGAGCATGGACGGCGCGGACGGAATGTCGGGCGGAGCCGTGTATATCCTCGGCGATGTCGCCGTGACCGCGCGCGGCGGCGCTGCGGGCGCTGCCGGCAGCGAGGGCGGCTACGGCACCTATTCGAAGGAAGAGGCCAGTGACGACTGGTTCGCGGGCGGCGGCGGCGGCGGCGGCGCTGGTGGCGGCGGCGGCAAGGCGATGTCCATCGGCGGCGGTGGTGGCGGCGGCGGCGCGGGCGGCGGCGGCGGATCCGGTTCGTTTGTCGTCGTTGACGACTGGGACGACAAAGACAACCTCCATCTCCAGGACACCGAGGTGATGCGCGGCGGCAAGGGCGGCAATGGCGCCGGCGGCTCGCTCGGTGGTGGCGGCAAGAAGTCCGATGGCAAGAAAGGCCGGACGCAGGACAACTACGGTGAAGACAGCTGGAAGTCGACCTCGACGGCCGGCAGCGGCCACGATGGTGGCGTGGGATACGCCCAGGGTGCGGGCGGCAGGGTCGTGGTGCTGCCGACGGCCGCGATTGCATGTAGCCCTGCCTGCGACGTGAACACGGGTTCGGGTCTGCCGCAGGATGCGTTTCTGCAGGTGACCGTCACGCTCAATCTCGGGCTGAAGAACGGAAGCGGCAACGACGTTACGATGTCGTTCCAGCAGCCGTTCGCCTGCCCGATGAAGTCCTTGGATACGCTCGCGACGGGCTCGGTCGATCCGTGCGTGAAGCGCGCGGGCTACCGCTTCGCCGGATACTGGACGACGCGCGAAGGCGGCGGGACGTGCGTGTACGGGCCGGACTACAAGCCGACGATGGTGATGTCGCCGTATGTGGCTGGATACACGCTGTACGCGCGCTGGGAGATTGATTCGAGCATCCTCTCGGTCACGTCTTCCGGCGACGGGGCGAGCGCGCTCGACGTCTACGGCAACGAGGCGATCACGCTGCGCGACGCGGTGAACGCGCTTACAAATTCGTTCCTCGTCGGCGAGACGGGCAGGAGGCGCGTGACCTTTGAAAAGCTTGACGCGACGAACAGGGTGATACGGCTCGCACGAGAGATCGAGATTAAGTCGGGCACGAGGTCGTTCGAGATCAACGGATTGTGCGAGCTTGAGCCGGGGCAGAAGGGCGTCGAGATCGTCGCGGGAGCAAACTCGCGCCACTTGTACTATGCCGGCAAGTCATCGGACGGCGGGATGTTCTCGCTTGCCAATCTGAACTTCACGGGCGGCAGCGGCGAACAGGGCGGCTCTGTCCGCGTCACTGGCGAAGCCTCCCTTTCAATCGACACTTGCTCGTTCATCGGCAACACTTCGCTCGGGACGAACAGCGGCGGCGCGATTGCCGTCGTTTCGCCCGGCAAAGGGTCGGAGCTCCTCGTGACGTCTTCGACGTTCGCGGGCAACAGCGCACCCGACCGGCACGGCGGCGCGCTGCTTGTAAGTGGCGCCTACGCGCTCTTCGTCAACACCACCTTCACCGGCAACAACGTCCCCGGCTCCGGCGGCGCCATCCTGGAGATGGGCGGCGGACGGATTGACGCCGTGAACTGCACGTTCGCGAAGAATTCATCCGGAAGCAACTCCGCTATCCATAGTGCGGATCCGAATGCCGCCATCCGCGCGGTGAACTGCATCTTCGCGGATTCGGCCGCCGTGTCCCTGAGCGGCGGAACCAAGAATCTTTCCTGGTGTTCGGAGAGTGTGGCCTCAGCGCAGGTCTTCACTTCGCAAGGTGCGGCGATCACGCAGATCGTGGCCGGCGTCACGCACGTCATCCACCCGCCGCTCGGCGGGGCGCAGGCGGGCAACGAGGACGCGGCGGAAATCTACTGCGATCCGCGCTACGAGAACGTGCTGGCCGTCGGGCGCGACGGGACGCGCAAGCTGCTCGCGGGTGATGCGAACCTGGCGACCATCCCCTTTACGATCGACCAGCTCGCGCAGCTGCGCACGTCGCCGACGCGCGGCGCGGTGCGCCTCGCGGTGGGCACGGAGCCGGTGGTGGTCGAGCTGGACGGCGTTCTCTGCGACTCAGGCGGCAACGTGAGATCCAACGAAATCGTCAATGCGGCGGTGACGGTCTCCTACAGCGACGGCAATGATGCGACGACGAATCTCGTCATCAAGACGGCAGACTACGGCGTGTTCGGGCTTTCGGTGCCGGTGGACGGCTCGGACGGCATCTCGCACAACGTGACGGGCATCCAGAGCGCACAGCTCGGTCCCGAACCCATCGCGGTGACGATGGCGCCTTACGCGCTGAAGGCGGCCTCGGTGGATGTGCTCTCTTCGCCCGACTACATTGTACTTGAAGGCGACAACATCGCGATCGGCAACGTCGCCGCGCAGTCGATCGCGGCGGGGCAGTCGTTCGACGCGAGCAGCGCCAAGAGCTTTACCGCAGGCTCGCTGAAGGGCTTCAAGGAAATCAGCCTGGAGCAGGTGTCGATCTCCGGCGGGTCGCTCAAGTGGCTCGGCGGGACGGGGCCGGCATCGGGCGTCACCTTCGCAAACCTCGGCGACATGTCGGTCGGCGGCGGCGAGGCGACCGATGTCAATAGTACGCTTTCGTGCGAGGCCGGCGGCACTGAGGTCTTCAAGGTGGGCGAGGCCGATAACGACGGGTTCTTCCAGCTGCAGGCGTGCTGCAAGAAGCCGAATGGCGGACAGCTCCAGTTAGATGTCGTCGAGGGCGACAGCGTCGCCTTCAACGTGACGCCGAAGGGAACGGTCGGTCCTGACGGTACGGACCGCAACCTTGTCTGGACGGTGCCTGTCCGCAAAGGCCAAAAGATACGGCTGACGATGTACGGCGGCTCCTCGGAGTTCAAGCTCTCGTCGGTCAGGGGGCAGTTCATCTACTTCGGAGTGAAGGAATAAGGGGAAGAGGGAAGAGGAAAAGGAAAAAGGAAGAAAGGGTAACGACAAATGAAAAAGACATTTTTGGCAATACTTGCAACGGCCGCCGCGCTCTCCGCGCAGGCGGTGACGACTCCTGAACTTGTGACGAACGGAAAAGACATGAACAATCTTAACGGATGGACAAATTCTGGTTCGTCAAATTTCGAGAGATGCATCTACGACGAAGAGTCTTGGTTCAGGGCTGGTGGCGATGACAGCTGTTTGTCGCAGACGATTGTACTCGCCGATAAAGGAATTACGCCTGAAAGTATCGCTTATGGGGCGACTGTGACTGCGTCTGTAATTGCTCAAGGCGGGAATACCGGAAACGTCACGGTCTATCAGCTTGACGCGGACGATGGTGTTCTTGCCAGCAATACAGTATTTGCTGTTACTAACGCAGTAGCATCTACGTCCAATCATGCAATCCAATTCGCGCTAAATCCCAGTACCCGCAAACTCAAATACGAATTGTTTGCAGCTGAAATAAATAGTTCGTATAGACTTAAGTTTCGGGAATGTAGTCTGAAAGTCACGACCCTTCCGCAATATCATATCACCTTTATCTCGAACGACGCGACTGTCGGCACGACCAACTGCTTTGACCTTGCCACTTTGACGCCGCCGACCGTGAGTCGGGATGGATACCGCTTCTTTGGCTACTTCACGCAGGCGACTGGCGGGGTGCAGGTCTTCGATGAAAGCTACGCGCCTGTGAATGGTTCCACATGGACGCCGACCGATGGCGCGAGTCTCTATGCGCATTGGGTGATCGAGTCGGTTAACTTTTCCTTCGTGTCGGAGAACGCGGCAGTCGGCTCGGCAGAATACCAGACCACGAATTCCGCACCGGCGGCGCCGACTGTGAGCCGGAACGGCGACTATAAATTTCTCGGATATTTCACGGAGGACGGTCTGCAGGTCTATGACGAAGACTTCCATTTCGTGCAAAGCTCCCTGTCGAGTCTGTCGTCCGACATGACGCTCTACGCCCATTGGGGGGTTCCCGAAGGGAGCATCGCGAAGCTCGTCTATCGCGGGCAGCTGACCCTGCTCGGAACGGACACCCCGGCTGCCGACACGCAGAAGTACACGAAGACGATGCACTTCAGGGTGTACGACGACGAGTCGGCTACGACGCCGGTCTGGTCCGCCGACGACCAGACGGTGACGGTCAACAAGGACGGCAGCTTCATGGCGATGTTTGGCGACGAGACGCTTGCGGCGCTCATCGCGACAGGCCTTGTCTCGCACGTGGGCGTGGCGATCGGCGAGAACGCGGGGCAGGCGATCGAGCTGAAGCCGCGGCGCGAGATCCGTCCGGTGGCGGCGGTCAACCGCGCGCTGGTGGCGGAGGCCGCAGGGACGAATCCGCGCGTCGGAAACCTGGTCACGGAAAACGCGCTCGCGGCGAACAACGTGACGATTTCGCAGCTGGAGGTGGCGGGCACGGTGACGGCGCCCGGCGCCGGTCCGGTGGACGTCTCGCCGGTCGTGGTCGGCGAGCGCGAGACGCTGACGCTCCTCAGGGGCGGCGGCGTAAACGTGTTCTCGAAGAACCGCGTCGACTTGGGCACTACGGACAACGTGCAGCGCGGGCAGAAGATCGGCTCGGGTCCTGCGCCGTCTGACGGCTTCGCCCTGATCACGAGCAGCAAGGAAGGGGCGCGCGGGCTTAGAATCCCGGGGGTGATCCAGTACTGCCGAAAAGGAGAGTACGTGCGGGCGCCCGCATCGGAGCCGGACGGGGTGAAGGTGACGTTCTTCCCGTTCGTGGGCTCCGCCCGTTGAAAAGTTGAAAAGTTGAAGGGTTGAACGACAATGAATTTCAAAAGGCATAGTAATTTTCGCAAGGAGGACACATCAATGCGCTTCGTAAGAAGACTCCATGAAAAGCTGAAAAGCAACTTTTCAACCTTTCAACCTTTCAACCTTTCAACTCGCGCGTTCGCCGCGTTCGCTGTCGCGGCGCTTCTCGCCGCGTCTGCGAACGCGACGCCGCCGCCGGACACGCAGCTCTCGCTCGGCGAGGTGGGGCTGCCGACGTGGATGCCGAGTTACTCCAACAACGAGTTCGTGCAGCCGACCGCTGCCTACCCGATTTCGGCCGCATGCGCCCCGGTGGCGCCCGAGTCGCCGGTGACCGCAACCTCCGTCAAGGACGTGCAGACGACCTGGACGCTCGCCGCGTGGACGGCGGGGCGCACGCTCTCGGAACAGAAGCCGAACGCGAGAGTCGGAGACTTCTGCAAGGACATTCCAGATGAGGAGACCATTGACTGGCAGCAGACGATTGCCGCGAACGCCGAGGCGATTGCGGCGGGACGTATCGCCTTCGACACCGGGGCGAAGGACCCCGGCGAGCGGTTGCTGTTCATTGCGAGCGGCGCCACGACGGTGACGTGGGTGAGGAAGGACGGAACGCGCGAGGAGCAGACGTTCAAGATCGGCGCCATGTCGTCGTCGCGCCCGTACCGGATCTTCGCGACGCGCACGGACGAGGCGAACTCGGCGGCGTTCATCGACCTCTCGGGCAAGTTCGTGAAGTTCTTCGGCGACAGCCAGCTGCTTTCGAGCCGCTGGCAGGAGACATCGGCGGGCGTGTCGAACGTCGTGTACGGCCTCGACTACAATCCGTCGGTGTCCAAGATGCTGACGTTCCGCTATACGGTAAACGAGACGACCGGGGCGATGGAATGCCCGCAGGGGCAGTTCGTGCTCGCCTATTACGACACGGAGACGAAGGACCACATGGTCGCGCATGTCGTCGTCGAGGTCTGCCCGCCGACGGTCAATACGATGTACGCCGAAGTCGGCGACGCGCTGAAGCCGGCCGGGGGCGGGTACAACGTCTCGAACCTCTACGCCGTGGTGGTCGCAGGGCTCTCGCGGGAATCCACCGATCCGTATTCGCCGTACCTCGAGCAGTACACGGCTGCGGAAGGTGAGGAGGTGACCGATCCTGACCACGGCAAGATCTTCGCCATCGCGCCGACGGACGTGACCACCAGCTCTGATGGCGTCGCCATGCCGTGGAAGGCCGACATCTACTGGCAGACCGCCGACCCGATGAAGACGCGCTGGAACTTCGAGCACGACTGGTACCTCGTCAGCTGGCCGGAGAATCCGGTGCGCGTCGTGGTCGCCCCGTCGGACTCGACGCCCGGATGCCCGTTCCTGGTGCCGACCAACTACCTGGCCTCGGCGCTCTTCCGCATGCCCGAGAATGTTTCGGCGGCCGTGGATGAGCAGACGGGTGAAGTCTCGCTTCGCGGCGGGAACGGCGGCAAGGTACTCATCCGCATCACGAACGACGACGGCACTGGCTGCCCGTGGTACATGCCGGTGGAGATGACGGACTACCGGGACAAGTCGGTGACGACGCCCTGGACGATCGACTGGCCTGTCGGCATCGAGCTGACGCCGCGCCTCGGGATCGAGGCCGGGCCGGACGCGCGGGCGATGTCCGAGCGCGTGGACGACAAACTTCCTGGCTTCATCTACGTCCCCGAATCACCTGGCCGCAACTGGAATCCGCGCCTCTACCACGCGCCCGCCGGTTCCTCCGGCCTGCCCGACATGTCGGAGGTGTTTGGCGACGTGGACGGAACGTCGACGGAGAGCACCGACCCCTACTCCGCCCTTGAATCCTCGATCTACGCCGTGAACGCAAGCGGCGGGAAGATCCAGGTGTGGTGGCGCGCAAACTTCCAGGGCAAGGGAATGCCCACCGCCGTCACCTACCCCGCCCTCGTGCAGAACTACCGCGCGAGCTGGGAGACGACGATGGCAGAAGGGCTGCTGCCCGAAATCGCCCTTTCCTCCGGGCTCGGTTCGTCCGACCCCGCGATGACCGCGTGCAGCGGGCGCTCGCTGCTGCTGTCGGAGACGAACTCGATTGCGTCGGTGAACCTCGCCGGGACGGTTGTGGATGCGACGGCTGAGGCGGTCCGCGCGGGATTCTCGATCTACATTCCGGCGGACGAGCCGGCGACGCCGGGACGTCTTGCCCGGCTGGTCTTCGGCGACAGGAGCGGAACCGCCGCCTGCACCGTAGAGGCGCGGCTCGAACGCGTCGGCGAAGACGGCTGGCAGGTGGCGTTCGCGGTTGACGGGGCAATAACCAATCAAACCGTCAAGGCAGGCCAGTGGAACAACGTCGCCGTGAACGTTCCGCTGTCGGCGCGCGGACACGGCATTCTCGCGTCCTTCGGCGCGGCGGAAGGCGGTGCGGCGGCGACATACGTGGCGCTCGACAACCTCACGCTCTGGTACGGAGACACGGCCGCGCCGGAGTCGGAAAGCGACGCAATCTTCTTCTTCAGTTTCACCGATGACGACCTTGCGACCTTAGGCACCGACGGAACAGTGCGCACCGCGCTCGACGTCAAGGGCAATCTGTTGCGCTGCAAGGACTGCGCGATGCTCGGTGCCGGCGCACCCAAGCCATTCGAGCTCGCCCTCGCGACGAGCGACGGCGTGGCGCCGGAGCTCTACTACCAGAACGTGCAGGGTCTGGTCGGCTTCAACCCCAACGAGGAACACGCCTTCCTCGAAGCGAACGGCAGCGAATACGTGGCCTGGGCGCTCAGAAACGACCTCAACCAGGCCGGGCTCTCGGAGCCGGTCGTGATGGTGATGTATTCGCGCAACGGAAAGGGCGCGATGCAGGCCTACCGCGTCGTCACCCAAAACGACGCCCATTCCGACTTCGTGAGAAGCGTCACCGTCGGCAACCTGATGCTGCCGCCGGGTCCGATCGGCAAGGTGCCGGGCTGGGGCACGGAGAACGACATCGCCGTTTCGCCGATGATGGCCGACGATGCGGCCGTGGCGTATATCGATCGCAAGAACCAGATGTGGGCGCGGCGTGATGGCATGGCCTTTGCCGCCTACTCCTATCCGATGCAGCCGGGCTTCTACTGCCCGTCTCTCGGTGACGCTCAGCTCCCGACGGGGACCGTCGTCGGCTGGATGAACTGCGAAAATATACCTTCGCCGTCGGTCACGGACCTCAAGGACGGTTTCAAGTCCACGCTGTGGACGTGGCTTGCGCAGTGGCCGGACACCAACTCGGTGCCGACGATGCGCGTCGGCCAGGTGCTGACGGTGGCCGAAAACGGTCTGCCGGAAGTCTGGAACGCCGCCTCGATGGCCGTTGCCTATCCGTCGCCGTCCGATGGCATCAAGACGGTCGTCGAGATCATCGACCCGACTGTCGTGCAGTGTTCCGAGGCGGAGCTGCCGATCAACTCGAACTTCGCCGACGAGTACGGGTTTGTGCTCGGTCCGTCGGGAACGACGACCCTGCGCAAGGGCAAGTACTACTTCACGGGGCTGCCGCCGTCCATCAGCGACCGCTTCTACATCGACACGAACGCCGACCCGACGTCCCGTGTGTGTGTTGTCGGCCGCCGCGTGGTCAAGGAGTCGGGCGGCTCCTACCTGCAGCTCAACGTGCTGACGGACGCCGAGCGCACCGCGCTCAAGGCGATCTGCACGCTTGAAAGCACGGACGTCCACAAGCAGGACTGGGACAGGGTCATCGACTCCCTCGCGAAAGAAGAGGTCGTCCCCTCGTCCCGCTCCGGCTTGGAGATCAATTCCAAGGAGTACGCCGTCCGCAAGACCTATGCCTTCCCCTCGCAGCATGCTTTCGAGGTCTGGCGCGGACTGCTTGACACGACGAACTTCCTGGTCTCCAGCGTCAAGAGCGAGCTTGAATTCGAGTTCCAGCTCGTCACCGGGCCGATGCCCCCGATCGCTGGCGCCGAGTATCTGTGCGCCACCTGCGGCTGGACGGTCGTCAGCACCAGCTGGAAGACGCTGTCGCGCACGGCCACGACCGATATGGCGGCGAAGTGGGAGAAGGACGGGCTTGCCGAGTACACGGGGCTCGATTGGAAGGCCGAGAACGACGGAGGTAGCTACCTGAGCGTGGAGATGAAGTTCACCTCCACCATCGCCGAGCGCCTGCCTGTTTCGGTCTATCTGCCGCGCGACCACTACGCGCTCGTCGCGAATGGCGCGGGCGCCGGCTGGGTCACGCTTATCGAAAACGACAACCCCGACGAGACCCAGGTCAAGCCGGGCCTTCCGGTCTCGATGAAGGTGCTGCGCGTCCTTCCCGAACTCCACACGGACGGCATCGCGGTGCTCACCGATCCGCTCAACAAGCTTTCCGAGCAGCTCACGCTGCAGTACCGCACACCGCTCGGCAGCGCCACCGACAACTTCGAATTCGAGTGGCGCCGCGCGACGCCCGCCGCCGACGGCACGCTCTCCACGGCCAGCTACGAACTGCCGCCGTGGGAGTACTACCGCAGCGATTCCGGACTCTACTCGATCCTCCTCGGCGCGAACGGTGCACGGCCTGACGAGTACGTCAACACCTATTACACTCTCCGCTACCGCGCCAAGCCCGGTACGCTCGTCGCGGCCACCGTCGGCACCGGCTGGAGCGCATGGGCGCCCGAGCAGCTCGCCGAGGGCTGGCTCCAGCGCGTCCTCAACGAGGTCACGCCCTTCGCCCAGCGCGTGGAGGACTTCTACCAGCAGAAGGCCGATACCTGGATTTCCATGCTCGAGGAGATCGGACGCCCCTACCAGGGCGACGTCGCCCTCAACAACGACAACCTCACCGAGGTCGGACTCCTCGAACTCTACCAGACGCTCTTCAACCGCGCCGAGATGGTCTTGCAGTCTTCCGGCACGCCGAGCGTGGACATGTCCAAGCAGATGCTCCTCGCGCAGACGCGCATGGGCGAATTCTACTCGCTCCTCGGCGCCGAGGCGTATTCCGACGCGAAGAACCCGCTCGTATCGCAGCAAACCATCGACGGCAAGGAAGAGAACGCCATCAACCTGCCGAGTTCCACCTTCTGCTTCGCGAACCAGGTTCCGACGCTCCTCGACGAGGAACTGGCGCTTCTGCGCGGACGGTCCGCCTCCACCGCCTATCCGCGCATGACCGAGGCGCCGTGCTACAACCGTCTCGCCTGGAACTTCACCAAGGACCTCGTCGAAGGTGAACCCGCCTACGTCGCCAACTACGGCATCCGCGCCCGCGACGGCGTCCTCGACGTCAACTGCGCCGCGGCGCAGTACCCGCAGGGCCACGGCGACGCCTGGGGCCACTACCTATCCGTCCTCACCGGCTACTACCGGCTCCTGAGGAATCCGCTCTTCGACTGGACCGCCGCGATGGGCGAGATGCTCATGGACCAGAAGCTCACGAATGTTGATTACCAGGACGAGGAGAAGTTCGCCGACGCCGTCTCCAAACTCGCCCGCACCGGGCTTGACGCGATGGACTTGACCGTCCGCAAGCAGTACCGCGACAACGACGGGGAGGGCGACGGCTACCGCGACAGCAACCGCGAGCAGGCGTTCGGCTACGGCGAGTGGGCGACGCGCACCGGCCTTGCCGCCGCGTACGGCTGGATGACGGTGAACGCGCTCCTGCCGACGAACGACGCGCCGTACAAGGCCTTCACCGACAAGGGCATCATGAAGATCGACCGCACGACCGCCGCGCAGCTGCCCGTCATCTGCGACGTCGTCCGCTCCGTGGAAAACCGCCTCGCCGCCACCGAGGCCGGCATGAACCCGCTCGGACTTTCCGAGAACGCGATTCCTTTCGACATCGACCCCGACCGCCTCGCGCAGAAGGATTCGCACTTCGAGCAGATTCTGGAGCGTGCCGAGAAGGCGCTCGCCAACTGCAAGACCGCGCTCGACTACGCCAACAGGTACGGCAACCGCATCTCCATGCTCTCCAGGGAGGAGACGTCCCTCATCGACGAGATTGCCGACCAGGAGCTCGCCTACAACAACCAGCTCATCGCCATCTACGGCACGCCGTTCTCCGGCGACATCGGGCCGGGCGGCACCTATCCGCAGGGTTACGAGGGGCCTGACCTCTACAACTACAACTACATGGACCTCGAACCATACGCCCTCGACGAGCTCTCCACCGCGTTCACCAACTCCTGGACTCTCAAGTGGGGCAACGCCGCCGGCTTCTGCGACCTGAAGATCGAAAAGGACGCAAAGGGCAACCTCTACCTCCAGGGCTATGACTTGAAGATGAACGTCAACGACCTCACCGGCGACCTCGACGGCGACACGCTCGGTGCCATTCTCCCCTATCTGCCAGCCTCCCTCCGCAAGATCCTGGCCGGCACCGGCGAGCAGTCGGCTCCCCTCGAATACTCCCTCAGCTACAATGTCAGCGAGGGCGGCATCCGCGCCAAGCCCATTACCATCACCGGCGTCCGCGCCACCGAAGGCAGCATCCAGGCCGCCTACCGCAAGTACCTCATCGCCTACAAGGAGGTCGATGCCGCCTCGTTCGAGGTCGACATCAAGTGGCTCATGATGAACGAAGTCTGGGACAAGCTCAAGATCAAGCTCGGCATGCACCTGCCCCAGACGATTCTCTCGACGGGGCTCTCCGAGATCGGCCTGACCATCGCGATCGCCGTCAAGGATGCGGCTCTCCAGAAGGCGAAGAATGCCTACGAGCACGCGTACAAGGTCCAATCCCTGACCGCGGCGTCCGTCCCGATCGTGACGGGCGCCGGGACCACCGTCGTCACCAGCCCCCAGGCCGTGGCCGCCGCCGCGTCCCAGGCGCCGACCGTGACCGCGTTCACCGGCACGAAAGAAGCCATCGACGCGGTGCAGGCCTACAAGACCAAGCTCGAAACCGCCAAGATCATCAGCGACATCATCTTGGGCGTCTACGGGCTCGTCAACACCATCTACGACGGCATCATCGAGCTGCGCGACAACCTGCTCTCCGCCGCGCTCGCCTACGACGGCGCCGTCGTCGCCGCCACCGAGAAGTACGGCGCGCTCGCCGCCGCCGAGGCCGCCTACAGGGCCGAGGTGTACAAGGGCGAGTTGCTTCAGGAGGAGCGCGCCGCCTGGCGCAGGAAGATTGCGAGCAGGGCCACCATGCGCCGCTACCTCGACATGTACAGCCGCGTCGAGCGCAACGCCGCCCTCGCCAAGTACTCCACCGCCTTCGACACCGCGCAGCGCTACGTCTGGGAACTTGCCAAGGTGTACGACTACGAGACCGGTCTCCTCTCCACCGACCCGCAGAGCGGCAAGAAGTTCCTCGCGGACATCGTCGCCACGCGCTCGCTCGGACAGGAGGGTATCACCATCGACTCCTCGACCACCGACGGCGGGCTCTGGGACGTCGTCACGCGCATGAAGGCCAACTGGAACAACCTCAAGGGACGCTTCGGCATCAACAACCCCGACAAGCCCGAGAAGTGGTTCTCGCTCAGGTACGAGCTCTTCCGCATCCGGCCCGACGCCGCGGGCGACGGCGCCTGGAGGCGCGAGCTGAAGAAGTACTGGGTGGACGACATCCGCAGCAACTCCGACTTCGTGCGCCACTGCCAGCCGCTTGAGAGCGAGGCGGTCGTCGTGAAGGAGCCGGGCCTCATCATCCCGTTCTCGACCTCGATCAACAACGCCGAGAACTTCTTCGGCAAGACCCTTCAGGGCGGCGAGTCGCAGTTCTCCTCCGCCGACTACGCGACCAAGATCGCGGCGGTTGGCGTGGACTTAGTGGGCTACGATAAGCTGACCGAGCAGACGGCCGCCGGACTCGCCGTCGAGCCGAACGTCTATCTTGTGCCGGTCGGCAGCGACTACATGCGCGCCCCTGCCGGGAGCGAGCGCAAGCTCGTCAAGTGGAACGTTGTCGATCAGGTGCTGCCGCTCCCGTACTCCATCGGGTCCACCCAGCTGGACGACATCTTCTGGATCTCGTCCTTCTCGGGCCTTGACGGCACGAGCGACTCCGTCGCGACGATCCGCCGCCACTCGACGCTGCGCGTCGGCGACGACTTCAAGTCCACGCGCCTCGTCGGCCGCAGCGTCTGGAACGACAGGTGGATCCTCGTCATCCCCGCCTCCTCGCTCAACGCCGACCGCACGCGCGCCCTCGAGACCTTCATCAACGGCGTCGGCGACATCAAGATCGGCTTCCGGGCCTACTCGCGGCAAGGGAATTGAGCGGTTGAAAAGTTGAAAGGTTGAAAAGTTGAAAGGTTAAAGGGTTGAAAGGTTGAAGAGTTCGGTTTTTGCTGTCATTTTGTTCTCTGCCCTCGCTCTGGGGGCGGAATCCGAACCTTTCAACCATTCAACTATTCAACCTTTCAACTCTTACACGAACCATGCGGGGAACGTGGTTTCGGGCGTCGTCGTGGCGCTGGATACGCGCACGGCGACGATCTCAAACGCGGCGGAGACCGTGAAGCTGCCGCTCTCGATCTTCCCCGAATCGGAGCAGCGGCGCATCGCTGCGGACTTTGTCCTTGGCCAGACGGACGGCTCGCCGGGGACGGCTCGCCCCACCGCTGGACAAGTCAACCTGCTGCGCGTGCCGGTGGCCGTGAAAAGGGCGGTCACCGGGGCGGAGAAGGCGATGGTGCGTTCGCGCAAGCGGGCGGAGAAGGGGCTTTGCTCGAAGGAGGAAAGCGACGCCTTCTGCTCGAAGTCGGAGGCCGCGCTCAAGAGTTACCTTGACAAACAGGTTGAATCGGGCGTGATCACCCCCGCCGAGCGAAAAGCGCTTGGCCGGTAGACGGCCGCCGACAAATTCCGTTGTAATTGTGCACAGGGGGCGAATGTGGTATAATAATCCGGACGCGAAAAGAACAGAAGTTCTGAAAACAGGAAAATCATGATGAAAAGAGATTTCTGGATGCGTGGGGCTGTGGTGTTTACAGCCGCCGTGGCTGCGGTAAACGCCTGGGCCGGGCTCCTCTACGAGCCGGGAAACTACGTGGCGCAGGACAACATAGTCGCCTACTTCGACGGCATCCGCAACGCCGGGCCCCTCAAGGCGCATGACCCGAACGCCGCCGAGTGGAAGAACATCGGCCGTGCCGCGAACGACGCCACGTTCACCTTGAAGGACGGCGACATGAGCGGCTGGGTCGCCGACGGATACCATTTCGCCGGCGGCGCATACGGCAAGATGAAGGGCACTCAGAATCTGGGCGCTTCCATGACAGTCCAGATCGTCGCCGACGTGAAGGGGAGCGAGTGCTCAACTAAATGGCCGTCGTTCTTCGGATGCTCGGAAGACTGGGCCAACATCTACTTCTCCGACAAGGCCACCGGGCTTGTCCATTTCAAGTCTGACGCGATAACCGGTCTCAATTCGGGCAATCGAGCCACCGTGACATGCGGCGCCAACGTCAAGTATCTGAACGCCGCGTTGAACTCATCGGCGCATAAGCAGATTGTCACGGCGGCCGACTCCTTCACAACGGGCTGGAAGGAGGGATCCGGTGGAACTAGGGCTGCTCCAGGCAGCCTGTACTGGTACTTCGGCGGCGTAGGGAACACGCAGTCTCTCCTTGACGACCGCTATCTCGTCGGCACCATCAAGGCCATACGAATATACAACAAGGTCCTCTCGAATGATGAACTCGCTGCGAACCGCGCTATTGACGAAGCACGCTTCTTCACCGGCATCCCCGTGACGAACGTCATCGTCGCGACTTCCGTTGCCGGCCTTGAAGGCAACGAGGGGTCGGGCGTCTATGCCTACGACGATTCCGGCTACACCTTCACCGCGCCGCAGAAGGCGATGAAGGACGGCGTCGTCTATTCCTGCACAGGCTACACGCTCGAAACCTGGAATGGTTCCGCCTGGTCCGCCCCCGCATTATTCTCGTCATGCTCCTACACTGCCACCGACACCTCTGCCAAAGTGCGCCTCACCTGGCAGTGGGCGCGTGCCCATGCGGCCGTTCCGACCGCCCTTGACCCGCTCTTTGATGGCTACGTGACGGACGGCCTCATATTCCACCTTGACGGCATCCGCAACGTCGGCGCGGACAAGCCGCACGATCCTTCCTCCTTCGAGTGGATCGATCTTGCGCGCGGCAATATCGGAAGCCTCCAGCACGACTACGCCGACGACAGCACGTGGACGGACGACGGCTACTACTTCGGCGGCCGCTCCTTCGCTCAGTTCTTCAACGTCATCCCCCAGCTCACCAACACCGTCACGGTGCAGGTCGTCTGCGACACCACCACGAACGCGCTCGCGAAGTTCAAGCTCGCAAGCACCCCATACGTTCTCTGGCCGAATCTCGTCGGCATCGGAAACAGCGACGAGCTGAACCTCTACTACGACATGAACGGCGAGACACGCGGTCGACTCACTTTCAAGAACATGAACGGCGGAAACGTGAACCTTGCAAACGACGCAGCCAAGGACAACTGGGAAGGCCGCTACGTGACGGCTATCCGCAAGGGGGAGACGAACTACATCTTCCAGACGACGCACTTCGCCGATGCCGTTTCCAAGGAGGCCGCAGGCCAAAACATATCAGTTTCTACGATTCGTGTCGGCGGCGCGAACACCAGCGTTACTTCGCGCAATCAGCGCTGGTTCCTCGGCACGATCAAGGCCGTCCGCATCTACGACCGCGTCCTTACAGATGTGGAACTGGCGCAGAACCGCGAGATCGACGAAGTGCGCTTCTTCGGCGTGTCGCCCGCAACGGGCGTTGTCGTCGCCTCCGCCGTACGCGGCGTCAACGGCAATGAGCCGGAAGGGGAGTACGCGCTCCCTGATGGCGGCTACACTTTCACCGCCCCCGCCACCGTGACCGTGGGCGAAGACACTTACACCTGCACCGGCTACACCCTCGAAACCTGGGACGGCTCAGCCTGGTCCGCTCCCGTCTCCTACGCGTCCGGCTCCTATTCCGCCACCGATTCCTCCGCCAAGGTTCGCCTCACATGGCAGTGGACGCACACAGCCGGCCCCGGATACGACGCGGCCTTCAGCGACTACGCGGCCGACGGCCTCGTCGTCCATCTCGACGGCATCCGCAACGCCGGCCTTCAGGCGATGCACGACGGCAACGCGAAGGCCTGGACCGATCTTTCGCGGAGGAGCGGCGCGGCGGCGAACTTCTTCAACAACGATGCCGTGACGACGAGCGGCTGGCGTACCGACGGCTACTACTTCAACGGCGCGTCCTACGCCGCCATGAACGACACCCGGACGCTCGACGGCAACTACACCATACAGGTGGTGCTGGACTTCGACACATACGCATCGCTCCGCGAGTATTCAGCGCAATTCCCGATGATGGTCGGCACTACGGAGAAGTCCGACAGACTCTCGATCTACCAGAACCAGAGCAACAGGGATGCCCCGATCGTCTCCTGCAAGGCTCTTAACGTCAATGCGGGATTTTCTCTTACCGGTTGGCCTGGCGACTACATGACGATGATTTTCAACGGCTCTCAGGCCTCGCTTTTCATGAGCGAGACCCCGACGGAATGGAAGACCTTCTCTTCTTCTCCTGGAACGAGGACGCTTACCTTTGGCGGCAGCGACGGCGACAATTCCAGCGGTGCCTGGGCGTATCGCTATCTGACGGGTGAGATCAAGGCGGTCCGCATCTACAACCGTGCGCTCTCCAACGCGCAGCTTTCTGCGAACCGCGCTGCGGACGAGGTACGCTTCTTCGGCCGTGCACCGACGACGGGCGCGCTCGTCGTCCGCTCCGACGCCGATGGACTTTCGGGCAACCAGCCGAACGGCGCCTACAAGCCTGTGGCGGGCTACGCCTTCACGGCTCCCGCCGAGGTGGTGGTGGATGGCGTCCCCTACGAATGTACGGGGTATACCCTTGAAACGTGGAACGGCTCCGCGTGGGATTCTGCCGTCACGAACGACGGCATGAATGCCGTCGCACCTGATGTATCTTCGGCCTCCAAGCGCCTCACATGGAACTGGAAGGTGAAGAGTCGCCTCACGAAGGTTCGCGAAGACTACGACGTGGGCGACTACGTGCAGAATGCTCTCTATCTCCACTTCGACGGGATCCGCAATGCCGGCAAGACGGCCGACCACGACAACGCGGCGACAACCTGGGTGAACCTCGGTTCGGCTGGCGCAAGCTGCAACGCCACTTTCGATTATGCCCTTGACGGCCAGCCGGCAAGCAGCTGGGCAGCGGACGGCTACAACTTCACCTACGGTGGCAAGTTCGCGAAGATCGGCGGTTCGCCCAATCTCGGCAACAGGGTTACGATCCAGGTCGTCTGCGATGTTGGCGCGGGAACCGCCAAATACCCTCATCTCTTCGGTGCAACGAATGACTTCTGCAATCTCTACAGTTCGGCAAATGGAACGATATTGGCGTTCAAGGTGTTCAACGCACGGAGCGAATCGGGAAGTGACAAGGCCGGCAAGCGCGTGGAACTCTCGCCGTCTGGAAGCTGGTCCGGCAAATACGCCAATGCGGATTGGCAATCCGGCAAGGCCGCGGTCTTCCAGTCGGTGACTCCGGCCGCCACCATCTGGGCCGGCAAGTGGAACTACAACTGGGAGGATTTCAAGAACAGGCCGTTCTACATCGGCGGCGTCTATTTTGTCAACAGCGCGAGCAACGTAAACGACCGTCGCCTTACGGGCAAGATATACGCCGTGCGCATTTACAAGCGCTCGCTCACCGACGCGGAGCTGGAGCAGAACCGCATCGTGGACGAGGCGCGCTTCTTCAACAATCCGCCGGAGTCCAACGTGACGATTGACGGCAAGTACTCGGACTTCGACGGCGAGTCCAAGGGCGACTATCTCCTTGAGGGCACGTACACCTTCACCGCGTCCGCGGCCTACGACTCCGAGGCGGGCAGGTACCGCTCGGTGGCGGGCTACTACATCGAGACGATGGTGGACGGCGAATGGACCGGCAAGACGTTCTACCCGGACACCACCGGCCGCTGCACGTACACGGCGGCTCCGTCAACGAAGGTGCGCATAACGTGGAAGTGGCAACCTGACGGCACGGCGGTGCTGATCCGCTGACGTCGCCGTCAAAATCAAATGGTCGGAGCGGAGGGATTTGAACCCTCGGCCTTTTGGTCCCGAACCAAACGCGCTACCAGACTGCGCTACGCTCCGTGGTTTGAACGCGTTGTATTATACTCTTTAACGGCCCGCCGCGCAAGGGGGAAAAGTGCATTTCCGGGGTTGGTACGTCCATCTTCTGGTTCGACAGTTACAACCGCACGGGCTGGTCCATCGAACCAGTGGTCTTCAAGTGACACGGAAGGCGCGGGGGCGCCGTCAGGCGACGCCGTAGTGCTCGTCGTGCTGGCTGGCGTCAAGGCCCTGGCGTTCGCTCTCGGACGAGACGCGCATCGGGATCATGCGGTTGGTGAGCCAATACAGGAACATGCTTACGGCGAAGGTGTAGATTATCACGATGGCCACGCCGGCCACCGCGGCTACGAACTCCATGAAGCCGGCGCGCGTCCACGCTATCAACCCCGTCTGTGCGAACACTCCTGTGAACACGGTGGCCACTATGCCGCCCACGCCGTGGGTTGGGAACACGTCGAGCGCGTCGTCCACCCGCGAATGCGCCTTCCAGTAGACCGCCACGTTGCAGATGAGCGTGGTGAGGAAGGAGATCGTGAACGCCTGGCCAATCGTGACGACGTCGGCGCAGGGCGTGATCGCGACAAGCCCCACGACCGCGCCAACGGCGGCGCCCATGCCCGACGGCTTGCGTCCGCGCAGACAGTCGAAGAGAACCCACGCCATCATGGCGGTGGCGCCGGAGGTGTTGGTGTTGAGGAACGCCTTGATCGCCGTGGCGTCCGCAGCGAGGGACGAGCCGCCGTTGAATCCGAACCATCCCAGCCAGAGCATCGCCGCGCCGAGGATTACGAACGGGACGTTCGCCGGGAGCGTCGGCGCGTCGGGGGACTTGGCGCGCCGCCCGAGGAACAGCGCGCCTGCGAGCGCCGCCACGCCCGATGAGGCGTGTACGACTATGCCGCCGGCGAAGTCGTGGATGCCGATGCCCATGAGGTTGTGGAGGAACCCGTTCGGATGCCACGTCCAGTGCGCGAGCGGACAGTAGATGAACACGCAGAAGAGGATCATGAACACGAGGTAGGCCGAGAATCGCACGCGCTCCGCGAACGCGCCGGTGATGAGCGACGGCGTGATTATGGCGAACTTCATCTGGAAGAGCGCGAACAGCGCAAGCGGAATCGTCGGAGCCAGGGCCGAATCGACCTTCGCGCCCACGCCTCGGAACATGAAGAACTGCGCGGGGCTGCCGATCAGCCCTAGCCCGCCCACGTCCTCGCCGAAGCTGAGGGAGAAGCCGAACACCACCCACACCATAGATATGATGCCCATGGCGATGAAGCTCTGCAGGATCGTGGAGATGACGTTCTTCCGCCCCACCATGCCGCCGTAGAAGAAGGACAGCCCGGGCGTCATCATCAGCACGAATATAGTCGCCGTGATCATCCACGCCACATTGGCGGCGTTGAACTTCTCGTCCGGCTCCCACACGCCGGGCGTCTCGGGGAAGAACGCCCCGATCGCCGCCACCAGGGCCACGAGTCCCATCAGAATCACATACCTTTTCTTGACTTTCATGTCAATCGCCTTTCTCTATGCGAAAAACGATTGCACGGCGCGTGCCAAAGCGGAGCAGACCGCGGCCGGGCCGCTTCTGGGGACGTGGGTTTTACAAGATGTGTCGTGCGTCCGGCGGGCTCTTTACACGGCCCGTCCAACACTAGCGCACTAGGAACACAGTGCCGTGCTGGGGGAGGACGACGATCTCGCCGCCGCCGGCGATGAACGAGCCGGAGCGGTAGGTGCCGCCGCCGAGAGGGCGTCCGTTCACCTTCAGCTCGCCGCAGGTGAGGCGCGAGCCGGCCGCCACCTGGATGCGTCCGCTCCCGGAGACGGAGACCTTCGGCGAGTCGCCGAACTGGTCGTCGCCCTCGATGATGAGCGTGCCCGTGCCGGTGACGGAGACGCGCTTCACGTTAGGCCACGACGCCGCACGCGTCATGCGCAGTATGCCCTTGTCCACCTCCAGCGCGCCGGTGGACTCCACCAGACGGGCGAACGCGAATTCGCCGCTGCTCGTCTTTGAGAAGGTGAGGTCTCCCGTCACGCGGCAGTTGGCGTTGGTCACGCGGCCCGTCTCCTTCACCCGCAGATAGCCGCCGGGCGCGGAGCTTGTGAGCTCGCCCGAGGTGAACTTCTCGATGTTGCCCGTGGCCATGTCGTGCCCGGCGAGGTCGATGACGTAGTTCTTCGTGTCCTTGAGGCTGATGCTGGTGTAGCCCGAGAGGGCGCCGTCGCAGCCGAGCGAGATCAGTCCGGCATCGGAGAACGCGCAAGTGAGCGTCTTCACCGTGTTGCCGAGGCAGTTGAAGCGGATCTTGTTCGAATGCTGCGCGTAAAGGTGCGTGAGCGAGGAGGGGACGCCTTCGAAGATCATCTCGCCGGTTCCGCTCGTGCAGGTGAGCGAGGCGTTGTTGACGAAACCGGCCGTGAACACGGCGGCGGCGGCGCTCTCCACGTCGAAGCGCATGTTCTTGCCGGAGATGGAGACTGGCTTCGTGAAGCGCGCCGTCACGTTCGGCTCCACCCGAAGCGACTGGTAGTCGTCGCAGGCGATCGTGACGGGGCGCTGGATCACGGACGACGACGCTATCTTCAGCCCCCATCCGCCGCTTCCGTTCGTCGTGATCACCATCACGCGGGCGTCTCCGGGCGAGCCGAAGGCATCGGACACCGTTGACACGGTGATGAATCCGGCGTTCACGTCCCAGGGGCCGGTGTAGCCCGTGAGCGGCGAATCCAGGACGAGCGTGCCGCCGCCTGTCTTCACCGCTCCGACTACGGAGTCCTCCACGAGCAGGCGGTGCTCCATCGGCGTGAGTGTGCGTTCGTTGTTCTTGGGCACGTCTATGTAGAGGATGCCGTTCGTCACGGCGGGGGCGGCGAGGACGGCCACGTGCCAGGGCGTCACGACCTCTCCCTGACATGTCCAGCCTTCGGTCGGAATGGGCGAGCACGAGAGGCCGCCCGCCACGTCCCAGCGCGCCACTTCGCCGGCTACGATCCTCTCGCCCGAGCCGAAAACGCGCATGCGCCACGCGAGGCCGTTCGCAAACGCGCGCACCTCGGCCTGCGTGTTCGTGCCGCCGTGCACGACGTCCTCGAGCGGCACGACGATCTCCGTGTAGCCGGCGGCGGACGCCTCGGGGACGGCCGTCTCGCCGGCGACGGTGCGGACGGTGGCGTTGGCGCATGGGGCCATCATGCGGCCGTGGTCCGTGCCGTCCACGGTCACGCCTATTGGGGAGAGGTCGAGGATGGCGGCGCCGCTGTATTCGGCGCGGCAGGAGAGGCGCGCGGCGGGGTCGAGGCCGATGCGCACGCTCAGCGCACCGTCGGGGGAGGCCACTTCGTGCGAGGGGGCGTTGGCGAGGGCGTTGGCGCGCGCGAAGGCGGCCTCCATGCCGGGGACGTCGGCGGGAGTGGCGGCGCGGCTCAGGTGCGTGAAGCCCATGAGGCCGGTGCCGCTCTTCCCCTTGGTGGATGCCGTGACGTTGTTCAGAATAGTCATGCGGTTCGTGACGGCGTGCCATTGGTCGCTGCTGGAGAGCGTCTTCTCCAGCGTGGTCCATTTCGAGTAGTCCTCTATCAGGTTCCCCTGCAGGACGTTGTTCCAGGGCTCTCCGGGGGTGTCGTTAAGCGTTGGCACCAGTTCTGGATAGGCGGCGCTCCAGGGATGGACGTGCGGGTCGATCTTGTCGTCGCCGAACTTGCCCCACCACCAGTTGGTCGAGCCCGAGAGCCAGTCCTTTATGCTCGCCCACACTCTGCCGCGCCGGTCGATGTTGATGCCGTAGTAGCCGTTGCGCATCGCGTTCCACTCGAGGCGGTGGAGGTTACCGCCGCCCACGAGGAATGCGCGGTAGACGTTCGTGAAGGTGCAGCAGTAGGCGTCGTCGCCCCAGTCGCAGTCGTCGAAGTATATGCCGGTGACGTTGCCGGTGTCCAGATCGTGGAAATCGCAGCGGACTATCACCGTGCCGTTAGGCGTGGTGTTGCGCCCGGTGTAGATCGCGCCGCAGTCCTCGGACTCGCGCAGTACCTCGCTGAACTCGCTCCATCCGATCAGGTGCTCGTTGCCGCCGTAGCCTACGGCCTCGTGGGCGGATTTGGAGAATTTGCAGTCTCTTATGGCGTTGCCGCAGCTGTGGTTGAGGTGGATTGCGGGGGCGTATGTCTGCTGCAGGCGCTCGAAGTCGGTGAACGAGCAGCCTTCGACCACGTTGTGCGCGGATGTGAGCGACTGGCGCGAGCCGCCGTTCACGGAGAGGATGCTCTTGGCGAAGTGTGCGAACGAGGAGCGCCTTATGGAGCAGTCGCGGCCGTTGATGCCGGAGGAGTCGGAGAAGGAGTGGAAGGAGCATCCGTCGAACGCGACGCGCGAGACGTTGCCGTTGGACATTGTGAACGCGCGCGCGGCATACGCGAATTCTATCCCCTCGAAGCGTATGTCGTGCGTGCCGGCGGCGAATGTGACGAGAGTCTGGGATGCGGACATCACGACGAGCTCGTCCGTCGCGAATTCGTCGGGCGGCAGATAGTAGAGGCGCCGCGTCTCGCGGTCGAGCCACCATTCGCCGGGGGCGTCGAGCTCCTCGGGGATGTTGAGGGCCACGTATTTGGGGTTGGGGCTCTGGCCCGGGCTGGGGTTGTAGCCGGAGGATATCTTGCCGATTGTGAGCTCCCTAGTCCCGGCGTTCCATCCCTCCGCCGAGATGATCTCCTCGTACCACGTGTTGCCCCAGTAGCCGTAGAGCCACACGCCCTTTGCGAAGTTCCATCTTGCGGGGCGGTCGTCCTGCGTGACCACGCGTATGCCCGTGCCGTCGTCGTTGCCGCCGAACGAGCATTGCGCCACGGTGGTCCAGCCGTAGGAGTCCTCGGATGTGCGGTTGGGCCAGCGGGCGATCTCCTGGAAGCGTCCGCCCAGGAAGAGGAGGGGGAGGGGAGGCGTGCGTGAGGATTTGGAGGAGGGCCATTCGGAGAGCGACGCGGGGAGGAGGTCGGAGACGTCGGCCGCGACGATGCGGTCGATAGCCTCGCGCGGGAGGCGGGCGGTGTTGGGGTCGGACAATGCGACGGGCGCGAAACGCGACTTGTCCACCGGCGCGCAGCCGAGGAAGCGCGTGGTGCCCTGGTCTGATCCTCGCCAGATGACGGGCGCGTCGCGCGAGCCGGAGTCGTTCGCGGAGAATTCGATGGTCGAGCCTATCACGTAGTCGCCGGGCGCCAGGCGCACTATGACCGGCTGCCCTGCGGCGATCGTTCCGGACAAGCGGAGCGCGGAGATGCGGGCCTGGGCGGCGGCGGGCGAGGAGATGGCGCCGCCGGGGGCCACGTCGAGCGTGAACGGCTGGGCGGTGGTCCGCGGCGTCTCGAGGAAGTCCTCGAGGGAGTTGTGGATGAGGTAGAGCCCGTCCGTCCGCTTCTCGAGCCTGCCGTGCGCGCCCGCGACCGAGAACGCGCACGCCGGCGCGGCGCGCCACTTCAGGAGCGCGTGCTCGCCCGTGCCGATGCGTCCGGCTGCCTTGACGCGCACTGCGAGCGCGGCTGGGAACGTGGTCGTGCCGGTGAACTTGAGGCATCTTTCCGTCTCGCCGCCGAGCGTCACGCCGATTGACGACCCCGCCGCGAACGACGTGGCGCACGCCACGACGCCAGTTCCTCCGATGGTTGCGCCGGACTGGATGTTCAGCGTCATGCCCGCCGCGAGCGAGCCGTCCACGTCGAGTCTGCCCGCCGCCACCGTGCAGATGCCCGTCGCGGAGTTCGCGCCGGAGAGTGTGAGCGTGCCCGAACCCTTCTTCTCGATGTGGAAGCGCGCGGGGATGGAGAATGGAATTTCCGTGTCGCCTGCACCATCGAAGATCAGGAAGGGATTCTTGGCGTCTGAGTTCAAGAACACAATCGAGCCAGTGTAGCGGACCTTCACGCCGGCGCGCTCGGTTTTCAGCGTGGGGCCGTCCTTCTGCGAATATGTGGCCTGGTTATACGAATAGATGTATAAGGCGCGGTTGCACTCAGCGTCCTCTGCGCCGGTGTAGACGAACGTGGCGGGGGTGTGGTAGCCGCTCTGCCCGAAGCGCAGCGTCGAACCGGCGCCGATGGACGAGGGCACACCGGTGTCCGCGATGGAGGATGCGTACAGCTTGCCGGCGCAGAAGTCCACGTTGCCGGAGAAGGTGTTCGACGGACAGTTCATGTGGATCGCTCCGCCGTCGGTGCGGCTGAGGATCCCGATGTTGGAGCAGAATCCGTTCACGACGAGGTTGCCGTTGTTGCGCCACCAGGTGCGCGTGCCGGAGACTGGGGCGTTGATGGTCACGGTGCCGTCGAGGTTCCACTGCGACGATCCGCCGCCGCAGTAGGGGCGGTCGGTGGCGCATGTGCCGGTCACGTGGAACGTTCCGTTGTTGTAGATCTCCGCGGCGTCGCCCGCCGCCGCGCCGATTGGCGATGGCTCTCCGGCGTTCGCCAGCCACGATGCCTTCGCCGTGCCCGAGAGGTTCGTGAAGGCGCCGGTGAAGGTGTTGGTGCCGGAAAGAACCACCATGCCGGGGCCGTTGTGGACGAGCGCCGCCTCGGCTCCGCCTATCGTCCCCGAGAGTTTCACCGTGACGCCTGACGCGCTCTCCGCGATCTTCGTCACGCCGCCGGGGAGGACGAAGCTCTCCGTTATTGTGGCGGACGAGGTGAAGCGGGCCGTGTCGCCCGTCTGCGGGATACCCGCCGGCGACCAGTTCCCTGGGGTGGTCCATTTGCCGTCCGTGCCAACGTATGTGCGGGTGACGCCGCCGGCGGACTGCGCCACGCCGTCAATGCGATACTGGCGGAATGTGTTCGCGCCTGCTGGCAGGACGAGGCGTCCTCCGGAGCGGACGTCCACGAACGCGGCGTTCGTGACCGCGGCGGCGTCCGCCGCCTCCAGCGTGCCTTTCACCACGATGCCGCCGCGCCACGATCCGCCGAGGGCGAATACCGCGGTTTTGCCGGAGTCCACGGTGAGGATTCCGTCGCTCGTGCTTTGCCCTATGAGGACGACGGGGTTCGCGCTCGCGCCTGTGAGCGTGAGCGAAGCCTGGCCCGTGAAGGCGCACGTGTTGGTGTAGAGGACTGTGTCGGTGAGCGTGAGAAGGGCGGGGCGGCGGCTCATGACGGTTCCGCTGGACGATGTCGCGCGCCCGAAGAGCCGCTTGATCGTCTGCTGCGTCCCGTCCAGGTCGAGCTTGCCGGTGGCGCCGTTCAAGACGCTGTTCGCGGCGAGAGCGCCGTCCACGGTGGTGCGGCGGTCTCCGACGCATTTCTGCGTTCCGGTCGAGACGTCGCTCATCTCGCATCCGGGCACGTCGAGGCAGAGCCATCCGTTGCGGAGATCGGAGTTGTAGCGGTTCACGATCTTCATCGCCGGTCCGCACACGTGTATCTCCGCGCCTGAGTCGCGGTGCAGGAACGCGCTGTTCGAGCCGAACGATCCGCCGCCCGCGAAGTCGATGCGCGAGTTGGACCCCGCCCTCATCCGCAGGTAGTGCCGTTTGACGGACGTGGCGCCGAGGATGCGGTTGGTGGTCCCGGACTCCGTGAAGAAGTACTGGCTGTAGCCGATCGCCACGTCGTCGATGTTGTTGAACACGACCTTCTTCCTGACGTCCACGCCGCCGAAGTGCAGCTGGGTGTATTTGTTGTTGGCGTCTATCTCCACGGTGCCGTATGGGTTGTCGCCAAGCGAGTTGCGTCCGCGCGCCCTGGCGGCTCCGTTGGAGACCACGAAGTTGCCGGTGAATGAGTTGTTGCCGGACACGACGAGCGTGCCCAGGCCGGTCTTCACGATCCCGCCTGCGCCGGAGATGGATCCGGAGATCGTGACGGTCTTGCCGCTCTCCACGTTCAGCGTGATGTTGCGGTCCAGCTGGACTGGGCCGGTTATCGTGGCGTTCGCCGTGAAGACGGCGGTCTCGCCCGCGGAGGGGATCCCTTGGGGCGACCAGTTGGACGCCTTGGTCCAGACGCCGTCGCTGCCGGAGTATGTGCGCGAGGCGGGGGCGGCGATGCCGATCTCGGCGGTGATGAACTCGGCGAGGCGCGTGTAGGCGGCGGTGGTCCAGTGGAACTGGTCGCCGGATGCCCATTCGAGGGAGTTGACGAGAAGCGAATAGGCGTCTGCGTAGGCGAAGCCCATGTCGTCGGCCACTTCGCGCGCGAAGCGGTTGAGGCGCAGGACGACCGGGTTTTTGTCGCCGAGCGTCGTGACGACGTTGTTGGAGTTCTTCTTGCCGGTGTGCGGGGTGGTGGCGAGGTAGTGGAGGCGCGCGTGGGGGGCGGCGGAGGCGAACGCGGCGGCGAGCGTGGCGTATGATTCGCGCACCTTGGCGTCGGAGACGGACGACTCCGTCCAGCCGAGGGAGTGGAGACCGTTGTTGAATACGATGTGGTCGAAGTCGGTGAGCGCGCACACCTGTGCGATCTTCGTGGTGGGGATGCCGGCGGCGCCGGATGTGCCGAAGAACACGCTCCAATGATAGAGGTTGGCCTTGCCGGAGAGAAGGGGCTTGAGGCGCGGCTTGTAGCCTTCGGAGATGGAGTCGCCCAGGCAGAGGACGTTCGGGAGGGAGTCGTCGGGGTGGGTGGGCGCCTCAACGAGCCATCCTTCGCCGCCGATGTAGCCGTCGGCGGGATCTTGCGACTCGCCGCTCGCGTAGAACTTCTCGCCTTCGCCCCACACCTTGAGCGACTGGAGCGTCGCACCGGTGTGCTCGCCCCAGCCGGAGGGAGCGGGCGCGCCCACGCGGATCGGGTCGAGGTTGGCGACCGGCGTCATCATGAAGCGCTTCTTCAGCGAGCCGTTCATGTACACGACGATCCAGCCGTCGCGCACCGTGACAGTGAAAGTGTGCGAGGAGCCTGCGGTGACGGAGCCGAGGGCCTGGGCGCAGTTGTAGGACTGTCCGTTGCACTTGAGGTAGATGGGGCTGCCGGAGTTGGCGTCGCGCACGAGGAGGAGCCCCCAGCCGGTGTCGGACACGATCTGGTCGAAGAGTGTGATGGCTGTTCTGTCCGAGATTGTTCCGAAGGTGATTCTCGCCTCGACGGTGAATGCGGAGAAGTTGGGGATGGCGGAGTTGGGCACCACGACGGGGGAGCTGCTGGAGAACGCGCGCGCGCCGCCGTTGTTCGCGAGGTCCCAGAGCGGGGTGGACGTCATCGTGCCCACTCCGGCCAAGGCCGCCGAAGGCAGTGCCAGCGACAGAAGCGCCAATCTTCGGAATGCTCGCGTCATGGTAGTTTCCCTTTGCGCGCACATTATACCAAATATTACAACATTGAAAGTCATTGAGATCACATTTTTTTATTTGCTGGTTTTTGACTGGCAAGTATGATTTGTGTGGTGCAGGGACGGGTGGGATTTGCTATACTTGACCCCATGAAAAGAAAGATTGGAATTGCAGGGCTTCTGACGGTGGGCGCGGTTATGATGGCAACTGCGTTTCTGCCGCCCAAGGCGGAACGCGACGGAGTGAAAGTCCGAATCGTCGGTTTCGACGAAACGCAGGAGACTGATGCGCTCCATGTGGTCAGGAGGGAGACGGACAAGCCTTTCCCCATAGAGATAGAGATCGAGAACAAAAGCGCCGCCGCCGTGTCCGGAGCCTTTAAGGTGTGGATGAACGACGACTGGGACGTTCTTGACGCGCCGTCGGGGGACGTCTCCGTGGCGGCGAGGGCGAAGAAGACCCTCAAGGCCACGGCGCGCGCAAAGGAAGGCCGCGTGTTGCCTGCGCTCTATCCTGTGCACGTGTCCTACGCCGTGCCGGGCGGCGAGCCGATCCACCCCATAGCCATTTTCCGCGCGACGCTGCCGTCCGCGGGCGCGGAGCATTCGAAGTCTCCCACGAACGCCGTCGTGTTCAAGGGCGTGACGCGTCTGGACCGGCTTCGCGGATCGTGCTGGACAGAGGTGAAGGGGCGCGTGGCGCCTCTCCCCGGAGGAACGACCGGTGCGCATTTCCTGCTTGGAAAGCACGGGGCCGAAGGCGTCGTGAAGAGCGGTTTCAACTGCCACCCGCCGTGGAAGGGCGGGGCCGGGGTGATGTGGCGCGACATCCCGGTGAGGCTTCCCGGCGCGACGCCTGTCTCGCTGTGCTTCTCGCTTGCGCTGGGGCTGCACTCCGCATCCGAGCCGCCGAGCGACGGCACGGAGCACAAGGTGTTCGTAGTGGAGAGTGACGGCGGCGCGAAGGAGGTTTTCTCCAGAGTCGTGAAGTCTTTCGCCTGGGAGGACGCCGAGGTTGATATCTCGCCGTGGGCGGGCAAGGATGTTACGCTCCGGCTGTGGGTGGGGCCTGGGCCGAAGATGAACACGACTTGCGACAGATGCGCGTGGGGTGATCCGGTGGTTCGTACGGGTGCGCGCTCAGCGCCGTCTGCGGAGGCGGAGTGGGCCGCGCGTGAAAGGGCGGCGGCGGACGCGGCGAAGGCGGCGCTGTCAGCCGGATCCGACGCCGCCAAGGGGCGTTTCCGCCTGGATGTGCGCGGCGAGGTGTGGGGCGCCGCGCTGGTGCCCGGCAAGATGGGCGTGCTGGACGGCGTGCTGGCGTTCACGGACGGCGAGCGCACGCTTTCGTTCCGCGGATTTCGCTGTGACGTTGACGAGGCTGCCATGGGGCCGGGACGGACGGAACTGTCGTGCGAGCGCGTCGAGATGCGCCCGGCCGGGCCGGATGCGCTTGACGTTCTGCATGTTGCGGAGCATGGCGGCCGCGGCATTGCGGCTCGTGCGAGGATATGGGCCGAGAAGGGCGCGTTGAGGATGCGCTGGGACATGCCGGGCGCGGTGCGCGACGAGCGAGGCCATCCGCGCTACACGCGGCTGGGGCTCGGAATTGGCTCGCTGCCGGCGGCGCGCGCCTACGCGGGCTTCGGCAACGTGATCGAGGATCCGCGAAGATTCGAGATCGGCGCCGGCGGCTTCGCCGTCTCCGCAAGGCACGCGGGGGCGGACTACGCGAACGGCGCGTCGCTCGTGCAGGCCGTGGACGTGTTCCCCGACCGTCTCGTCTGCTGGCGTGACGAGAGACGCTTCGCTTTGGAGACGCACCACGACGCGACATTCGCGTTCGTGCCGTCGGCGAAGGGCGCGTTCGCGGCGGCGAGGGCCTTCCGCGACGTGTGCGGCTACGGCAAAAGCCCGGGCTGGAAGGAGGCCGCCACGCGGATGTGCATCGACCAGTGGAGCGGCGGCTACGCGAAGGCGGCGGACGATTTGGCGCTCGCGGGCAAGTACGGGCTTCACGAGGCTGTGTTCGTAAAGCATGCGTGGCAGCGCTGGGGCTACGACTATCGTCTGCCCGAGATATATCCGCCGCACGGCGGAAACGACGACTTCCTGAAGATGCGCGCGGCGGCGAAGGACGCGGGGATGCTCTTCTGCCCGCACGACAACTACATCGACTTCTACCCCGATGCGGAGGGCTACTCCTACGACCACACGGTTTTCAACCGTGACGGCACGCCGCAGCTCGCCTGGTACAACAGAGGCCGCCGCGCGCAGAGCTACCGCTGGGCGCCGCACGCCTTCATGCCGTGGCTGAGGGCGAACGCCGAGAAGCTGCGCGACGGCTTCGCTCCGGACTCGCTCTTCATCGACGTGTTCACCGCCATGGCGCCGTTCGACTACTACGACCGCGCGGGCCGCTTCCACCCGAAGATGCGCACGCAGGAGGAGTGGTGCCGCGCTTTCGACGAATGCCGCCGCGTCCTCGGCCGTCCGCACGGCGTGATGATCTCCGAGGCTGGCACTGACGCGCTCGTGGGCCACCTCGACGCCGGGCAGAGCGACCACTTCGGCGCGGAGCGCTGGATGAAGCCGACGGAGTTCTCCGACTCCGACCGCGTCCCCTGGCACGACATGGCGACGCACGGCTTCTTCGTGCTCTATGCGGGAGGACTGGGTCCGCGCTACAGCGCGGTCTCCTGGAACAAGCGTGGCAACGAGCGTCTGCACGGCTTCGGCAGCGACGACTACCTGTGCACCACGGTGATAGGCGGGCGCACCCCGATGTGCGACGGTCCGTTCTGGAGGCGGACGGTGATGACGTATTGGCTGCTCCACGACGTGTGCAGATCTCTTGCGCTGGCGGAGTTCGAGTCGCTTGAATTCGACGGGAACATCCACAGGCAGCATTCAGCGTTCTCCAACGGCGGCGAGGTGTGGATCAACCGCGTGACGAACGGAGTGCCGTGGATGGCGGACGGGTATGAGCTGCCGTCGTACGGATTCTACGCGAAAGTACCGGGCGCGAAGGCGGGCGTGGTGAAGACTGGAGGGTGCAGGTGCGCGTTCGCGGAGGCGGAGGGATGTCTCTTCGTGGACGCGCGGCCGCCGTCCAAGGAAGACCGCCGTGCGGACGACGGCCAGGAGCAGTCCGGCGGCAGGCTTGTCGCCTTCGCAGGCGTTAAGACGGACGGGGCTTTCCGCCTGGAGCATCCGGCGGACGGCGACTGGAGGATCATTCCGCTTCCGGGGTCTCTGCCGTTCAAGGCGTCGATCGATCTCGCCGCGCTGGGGGCGCCCGGAGCGGTTGTGGCGTCGGTGGCTGCCGTGGAGGCCAAGGACGGCGCGAGGCCGGTTAAGTGGTCGCAGAAGGGGAATGTGCTCGACGTAGACGTTGACGCCGTTGCCTTCGCCTACATGATCAAGAGAAGGTGAAAAGTCAATTGGGAGGGCTTGCCACGGGCCAAATTATGTTATAATACCCATGGTTGAATCTGATTGAATGGCAGATAGGGAAAGGAACGAGACATTGTCTTGTAATGGCGAGACAGGACGCTTGCTCGCGGCATGCGCCGTGGGATGTGTCCTTCTTGTCTTCGCGCCCGGCGCCGCGAACGCATCCACCGGATTCCGCTACAAAGGGACCTTCGACCCTGAGGCGATCATGGACTCCGGCGACGGCGCCATGATGGCCTCCGGCACAGTCTATACGCTCACGCGAGACAATGTGACGCTCGACTTTTCCAGCCTCGACGTCTCGGCCAGCCCGTTGAAAATGGCGGCGAACTCCGCAGTGGTGATCTTTCTGAAGAAAAACCAGACTCTCACTGTGAAGGGGGCGAACGGCGAGGATGCCAACGGCGGATATCCGGGGATTCTGATCGGCAAGAACGGTACGCTCATCGTGACGGGGGAGGGAAAACTCATAGCCACAGGCGGCAATGCCACGGTTGGTTCAAGGGGCAAGAACGGCACCAATGCGCAGCTTTCAAAAGACAAGGCAAAGTCCGGCGAGGGCGGTGACGGCGGCGGCGGCGGCAATGGCGCCGGTGCGGGCATCGGCGGCTACGGCGGCATCGGCGGCTACGGCGGCTACGGCGGCGGAAACGAGCGGGAGGTCGCGAGGGCGACGAACTACGAGTGCAACGGCACAAGCGGGAACAACGGACAAAACGGCGGCAAGGGCTCTGACACCGGCAACGTGTATCTTCTCGGCACTGCGTCCATCAAGGCCACAGGCGGATCGGAGGCGTTGGGAGGCGCCGCCGGCTCCACAGGAAACGGCACTCATGCCAACTACTCCATCTATTCCTGGCGCGTGGGAAGCGGCGGCGGCGGCGCAGGCGGTGGCGGCGGGAAGGCCGGCATTGGCATCGGCGGCGGCGCGGGCGGCGGCGGCGGCGGTGGCGGCGGCGGCAACGGCGGCCGGCATTACACGACGCAGTCGGGAACCGGCGACGGCTCTCCGTCGCACCATCCGAACGGCGCGGGCGGACAACGCGGAGCGGACAACGGCGTCGGATACGACAGAAACGACCGCGGATGGTCGGAGAACGTGACGAACAGCGGCAGGCACTACGGCGGCTACGGCGGCTACGGCGGCTCCGCGGGCGCCACCGGCAGCGGCGGCAAGCTCTTCAAGGCCTCGGGCGCGTCGTTTGACGGAACCGCAGCCGACACAGGGACCGCCGAAACTCATCCCGCCATCTGCTACACGATGACTTTCGACGACGGCTTCTCCACGAACAAAGTGTCAGTCGACGTGATGCTGGGATATCCTCTGCCCACGAATGTGGTCTATGTTCCGAGCCGCGAGGGATACGTGTTCCATGGCTGGTTCGAGGAACGAGACGGCATCGGAGACTGCTACTACGACATGGACCTCGACCGCGTCCAGACCTGCTTCCCCAATGTGGGCGACAAGACCGTGTATGCTTTCTGGACAAAGGACGTAGACACCATCTGGGTGAACGGCACGGGCATCACCGCCGGGCGCAGCAAGTCCGGGCCGGGATGGAACTATGTGGGCAAGACGGCCACGCTCTCCCTCACCGGCGGCGGCATGGAGTTCAAGATAACGGGCGACAACGAAGAGGGCGAGATAGTCGTCGACGTGGCGACGAACTGCAACATTGAGGCGACGAACCTCAAGATCAACGCCATCAACCGCAAGGGAAGGTCGGCGTTCAGGATGGAGGACGGTGTGACGGCCACGCTCAAGCTCGTGGGGGACATGGTTCTGCGCGGCGGCGACGGAGCGCCGGGAGTGCGCGTGGAGGCGGGGCAGCGTCTGGAGATCACAGGCGACGGAACGTTGGAGACCACGAGCGGAGTGTACGACGACGATGACGCCGCGGGGAGCTCTGCTGCGGCGATGGGCAGCAGGGCAGACAAGGATGCGGGCTCGATATGCATCTCGGGCGGCACGATCACCGCGAAGTCGGGCGGCGGCGCCGGCATCGGCGGCGGCGCGCGAGGATCGGGGGGCGACCTCTCGGTGACTGGAGGATACATTCTGGCGAAAGGGGGATTCGACGACGACGAGGAGGGGTTCTACAGCGCCGACATCGGCCCGGGATACGGCTACGTCAACGCATCCTATTCGGCGGCGGCGACTAACGAGCCGTCCCTGGCGTATCTGGCGCCGTTCAATTTCCGGCTCGCCTGCACCACGAACGATCTTGGGGCGAAGTTCTACACCGTGGAGAACCAGGAGATCTACTGCGTTGGGTTCACGGGGCTGGTGGCGAACGCGGTGGCTAAGATAGAGGGGGTGGACGACAAGTATCTGCCGCCGTACACGATAAAGTCGACGGACAACGGCGCGGTGTATCTCTGGCTGCCGCCGGCGACGAACAAGTACGACATCTCGATCACAACGATAGACAGGACGCTGCGCTACATAGTCAGAGTGGTCGATCGCCATCTGTATGCGCCGTTTGCGTCGGGGTTCAGGATAAACGGCGAGGACGCTCTTTTGGCGGTCGGCGACGGCTGGTATCTCGATGAAGACGTGATGACGGTGATGCTGACGGAGGCGGGGCCGTTCGTGATAGACGGCTTTGGCATTGGCATGAGCGTCGCCGCGACGGCGGGATGCTCCGTCGTTCTCTCCAACATGGCCGTGACCGCCACGGGGATCGACGACAAGACTGGATTCCTGATACCCGACGGAATCGCGGTGGAGATGGAGCTGAAGGGCGAGAACAGACTCTGGGGCGGGTCGTTCTCCGCCGGGCTTGGCGTAAGGCAGACTGGTTCGGTGAAGATATTCGGCGACGGATCTTTGGATGCCCGCGGCGGTTTCGGGGCCGCCGGCATCGGCGGCGAGTCTCGCGCCGGAGGCGGATCCAGCGGCGAGATAACGATCACCGGGGGCAGCATCACCGCGATAGGCTCCGACTGGCGCGGCAATTGCGGCGGTGCCGGAATAGGCGGCGGCGCGGGCGGCGTTACGGGGAGGATATCGATCCTGGGGGGGACGGTCAAGGCAACGGGCGGAGGTTACGCCGCCGGAATCGGATCGGGGAGCATGGTCGGAACGAACGACTACGAGACGGCCTCCGTGGGGAGTATTTTGATAGACGGGACGAACACCGTGGTCGAGGCGCAGGGGGGAGACAACGGCGCGGGCATCGGCGGCGGCGACGGAGTCACGAACGAGACCGGAGTGGTAGTCATCTCGAACGGCACGGTCACCGCCACGGGCGGATGGGGCGGTGCGGGCATCGGCGGCGGACGCGCCGGTACGGGCGGCAGAATCGTCCTGATCGACGGTGTTGTCACCACAGAGGGCGGCTATGCCGGCGCTGGCATCGGCGGCGGGCACTCCGGCGTTGGCGGGGACATATTCATCGACTTCGCGCGCGTGCGGGCCAAGGGCGGAGACCAGGCGGCCGGCATCGGCGGTGGAGCCAACGCCTCCGGCGGCAAGATCGGCATCGCGGGCGGCACCACGACCGCCACGGGCGGCGAGTACGGCAACTCACTCGGCACCGGCTACGGGACGAATGTGGTCGCCGGGACTGTGACGATAACGGGCGGCGCCGTGAACGCGGCCTATTCCGATCCAAGACCGATAAACGCCGCATCCAACAATCTCTTCGCGCTTACGATCGACACGGGCGCCGTCCGCGCCTGCGTCACGAATCTGTACTTCGAAAAGGCCGCCTACTATCGGTTCAAGGGGATGTACACCGACGGCTTCGGTAAAATGACCGTGTGGCTGCCCACGACGAGCGGTAAAGTCTGTCCCGCGTATGCGGCTTTCGACGACGGGACGTACATGGACTTCTACTATGCTGTGACGGACAGCGGGGGCACTTATTGGGGGTATCTCCTAATCGTGAACGGCGAAGAGCTCTTCTCGGCGATAGACTGCTCCGGCAGCGGCTGGGTCTACACCGAGGCGAACCACATCCTGCGTCTGCCGGACGCCGCGACCCCAGTGACGATCTCAGGCAAGAGCCGGAGAGGCGCGATTACGATTCTGGTGCCGGAGAACGGGGCGAAGAAGGTGATCTTAGAGGGGCTGGACATCTCCTCTTCGCCGACAGTGGCGCGAAGTTCGCCTATCATCGTCTCGAACCTCTGTTCGCTTGCGTTCTCCGGCGAAAACGTCGTGGAGGCTCTTGGCGACTATTCGGCGGGCATTGAAGTGGCGGAGGCGGCGGAGCTGACGCTGGCCGGCACGGGAACGCTTCATGTCGCCGGTGGACGCTATGGCGCCGGCGTCGGCTCGCACGGCGGCTCGGTCGCGAACGGCAGCGGAACGCCGGGAAGGATAATCGTCGCCGGCGGCGTGATCTACGCGGCCGGGGGGCACTCCGCCGCCGGAGTGGGCGGCGGTGTGGCGTCGAATCTGCCGACCGGAGGCGTGGTGGTGGTGGGCGGACGGCTCTACGCGAGCGGCGGCGAGGGCGCGGCAGGCGTGGGCGCGGGTATGGGGGCGTTCAGGCTGCCGGACGGCGCGGTTGTGGTCTCCAACGGCACTGTGGCGGCGTATGGCGCAAAGGGAAGCGGTTCAACGGCCGTGTTTGGTCCCACGCCGAGTCCGTCCGATCTGATCGTGAGCGTGGGCAATATTATCGACACAACGCCGGGTACCTACAAGCCGCTGATGATCGTGGGCGGCAGCGTGGTGCCGGTGAACGCGAGGGTGGCGGCGCCTCGGCCCGTGGACGCGCAGGGGAATCCTCTCTACGGGGTGTTCATCTCGAATCTGACGGCGAACGCGGAGTGCGTCGTGTCCGTGAAGCCCATGCCGGAGAACGGATACGGCCTTAAGGGAATATACGCGTCTCCGGAAGGGGAGGTGTGCCTGTGGCTGCCGGTAGGCGAATACGAGGTGGAGATAGGCGGAGAGCGCTGGGCGGTGGACGTGGCCGGCGGCGAGATGGACGTGGCCCGTGTAGTGTTCGCGGCGGGTGCGGTGCCGGTGTCGGGGATATCGGTGTCGGCGGCATCGGTGGCGCTCACGGTGCCGATTGCGGCGGTCGAGGGGGAACTTGGATCGATGGCGTCGCCGAAGTCAGGCGGCAGAATCACGATATACGCCTCGCCCACGCTGCCGTTCCCGGACGATCCGGCCGAGATCGACATTGGTGCATGTGGTCTGGTGGACAACGGGGACGGAACGGCCACGATATCCATACCCATTGTCGGGTCGGCGCCGCAGATGTTCTTCAAGATAATCCACAATTAACGATGAAGATGAAAGGATGTGAACTATGAATTCATTCGAGACCTTGATCTCCGACTTCGCCGAGAAGACGGGGCTGTCTCAGCTGTCCGTCAAGGATGGCAGCGTCGACCTCGTCGTGGACGGCCTCGACGTGAGCGTGCAGTATCGTCAGGCCAAGGACGACTGCGTAATTTTCACGCTGCCCCTCGACGACACGGAGCCGGACGACAGGATGATGCGGCGGGCCCTTGAGATTTCCGCGAACGGCGCGGGCACGGGCGGACATTTCCTGGGAATCAAGGAGGGCATGTTCGTCCTCTCGTCCGTCGCGCAGCTCGGCGGTTTTTCCGCCGAGGAATTCGCCGAGCGCCTCCTCGCCCTTGCGGCCGCGACGCGACGCGTGGCGGAGGCCCTGGCCCTTGCCGTCGCGGAAGGCGTGGCCGAAGGCATCGCCGCGGAAGGGCCGGGCGCCGTCCCGGCCGCGGACGGCGCGGAAGGCGAAGCTCCCTTTGGCGCGATTCGCGTGTAACCTTTTCCCAAGATCTGGGTAGACACGGCAGAAAGGAGCGCAAGCCATGAAAATCAACACTACAACCCTTCAGCATCTCGACGCCAGCAAGTCCTACTATCTCTCAGACACGGGTGAGATAAAGAAGTCTGGATTCACGCAGTGGCTCAAATGCGTTTTCAACATCGGCGATGGACGCGCCAAGGCCGCCGCTCTCGCCGTCAGGGTCAAGGAGGCGTTGCTTGCGGATGGCGCGGTGGCGTCCGACGCGGCGCTTGACGGCGAAATCGCGGGCCTGAACACTACGCGCTCACTCTCCGGAGCCGCGCTCATCGCGATCGCGAACCGCTTCCGCACAAGCCATGCCGAGGCCGTAGGGCGGGCCGACGCCAAGCGACTCGCCGAAGACCTCGCGGAGACGCTTGCGGCCGATTGGGCGAAAAGCCGTTCTACGCATCCCGATCCTGTCTCGGTTGGCTACATGAAGCGTCTTGCTGTCTATGCGGCCTCGCCCGTCATCGCGCATGCGGCGGACTACGCCGACACGGCTACGCTCGAACGGGCCATTCGCACCAAGATGAATCTCCTCAACACATACGTCGGAAGCGCCGGCATGTACAATTGGCAAATGAAGCTCGGCTTCCCCGCAGACCAGTCGGTCCAGCTCCCAGACGGGAAGAGAGTCCACATGTCCGGACCCTACCTGAAGATCGACGACATCCATTTCCGACTGATCCTCGCCAGCATGTCCGGCAGAGACGGCGATGTCCGCATGACGAATTTCTTCGACGCCCTCTACAGAGTCCCGGAATGCGATCTTCGCGGACTGAAGAGAAGCATAATGGCCATACCGCTTCCGGACGTGAGGCGTCCCGGTTCGGTCGTCGAGTACATGAACGCATTCAAGGCGGCCTACAACGCCCACGTCATCGACATGGCCAGGACAGCGGGCAATCTCGGGAATCTCCCCAAGCGCATCGACGACGGGCTTAACTCCTTGCTAGCCGAAATGCGCGGCATCTACGGCGAGGCCGCCGTCCCCTCGGACGCCAAGTTCCTCAATTACGTGGCCGGCTCCCGCTTCACAGATGACGTGCAGCCACTTGTCGACGCGGCTAACGCCAACCATGCTCTGCTGCACCATTCGGACGTCGTGGACGCACTGCGCGAGAAGTGCCGCTTCAGCGTCGCCGCCCAGTTCGTGAACAAGAAGGCCGAAGCGTTTGCTGCCGCCAACAATCTTGGCAAGGCGGATCTTTCGGTGGGGTTCGACCTTCTCAACGGGAACGCCGAGTTCCGCGACGAGCTGCTTGCCTGCAAGAGCATCGGCGAGGCGGATGCGGTGTTCGCAAAGTACGAGGGGGCGGTCCGCGCCAGGATCACGCTGTCGAACGCCGCAAACGCCGAGAAGGGACGGCTCAAGGACCGTGCCGCCGCCGAGCTCGCCAAGGCGTTTGGAATAAGCGCCGAAGAAGTGAAGGGCATGGTCGACTTCACCCGCCTCTCCAACAAGGCCGACGATGTCGTGCGGGACATCGAGAAAGGCGAGTACCCTGGATCCCGCGAGGAGGGATTCGACATCGCGGCGGCGTTCAACGCGGTGGTGGACGGCTTCGTCAGGACGCGCGTCGACCTGGTGCATGAGGCCGAGGCCGCGGAAGGTGTGTCCGGCGCCGTGAAGGCGAAATGGAAGGCGATGCTGCTCAAGACAAACAAGCCCGATGCGCTCCATGCCGCGAACATGGTGAAGATCCTCTCCCGGCGCGGCGACGAGATGCGCGACAAGCTCGCGGCCGCCCTGGAGGTCGGAATCACGGCGGACGAGCGCGCCAGAAGGTTCTGCGAGCTCTTCGGCGCCCTGAACACCGAGTTCGTGAATCTCTACGGCGAGGAGGAATGGTCGGACATGGGGCCGGACGAGCGCGATCCCGCCTTCGAGATGCTGCTTTACGCCCTCTCCGACAAGGTGCCGGACTTCACCAACAAGTTCAACGCCCTGCGCGCGGAGATCGAAGCGATCCCGGAGGATGCGTTTGTGCGGCACGAGCGCCTTGGGATCGGCGACAAGATCCGCGACATCATCTGCTTCGCGGTCGCGCCGGAGGAGTGAGGCGATCAATGTGACGAGGAAAGAAAATACATGGAATCCCTGGAGGCCGCGTTCGGGCAGAAACTGCCTGAACGCGGCCTTGGCCGTGCAGTCAGATCGTCGTGTCCGATCCCGCCCTGCAATCTCGGCCTTGGGTACTTGTGCAAAGCGGCGGACTATGATATGATACCAGTCGGCAAGACTGCGACTAGGCGCCGCTCTGCGGCCGGTCGGAACCGAACGAAAACAAAAAAGGAGAGAACAGAATGTACGACAAACTTTGCGTAGCCGCCCGCTCGATGCCGTTTTGGTGCGTCGGAAACCCGCTCGGCGATCCGTTCGGCGGACCCGTCCAGCCGAAGCTCGACTCTCTTGAGGTGGCGCAGATCATTGCGGACGCGAAGACCGCTGGCCTCATCGAGATGACGAGCTACCACGACGACGACCTTGTGCCGTGGGATCCGGAGCATCCCGAAGACGACCTCGACCCGAAAAGCGCCGCCTACGCGAAGCTCGTCGCGATCCGCAAGATACTCCGCAAAGCCGGCGTCAAGGTGAACGCCTCGATCTGCTCCCTGCACGGACATCCGATGTTCCGCGAGGGCGGTCTCTGCAACCCCGACCCGAAGATCCGCGCGTTCGCCGCGAAGAAGGTGGAGCGCACGCTCCGCATCGGCACGTTCCTCGGCGCGAAGCATTACGTCTACTGGGTGGCGCGCGACGGGTTCGAGAGCTATCCCGCCTGCGACTTCAAGCACTGCTACGACTGGCTCGCCCAGGGCCTCAACCACGTAACGGACTACATAGAGAAGAAGGGTCTGAAGAACTACATCGGCGGCACCGTGGAGCCCAAGCCGAACGAGCCGCGCGGGGCGATGTTCCTGCCGACGAGCGGACACTCCGTCGGCTTCATCATGACGCGCCTCAAGAAGCCCGACTTCTGGGGCGTCAACCCCGAGCTTCTCCAGCATGAGGGCATGTGCCTCATCAACTCCGTCCTGACCGTCTCGTACCTGATCGCCTGCAAGAAGCTGAAGTTCCTCCACTTCGGCTCGCAGATGAAGGGCCAGTTCGACGACGACTTCCCGCCTCTTGTCGGCCCCGAGGGCCTGAAGGAGACGGTGTGGATGTTCCGGACGCTCGCGGACTGCGGTTGGAAGGGCATCATCGAGTTCGACTGCCACATGCTCCGCTGCGACGGCGCCACGACGAAGGGGGGGGCGATCGACCGCATGCGCCGCTTCATCCGCCAGAGCTCCGAGGCCGTGGACGTGTGCGTGGAGCTCGCCTCGCGCATCAAGCCCGCTAAGAAGGGCCTAACGCAGGGCGAGGCGGACCTCGCCGCCATCCGCCAGATGTGCAAGGTGTGAGTTGTAAGTTGATAGCCTGAAAGGATCAAGATGGCAAGAAAAGTTACGATATGTTCGATGCAGTGGGGGGACCTGCCGCTCGAGAAGGTGTGCGAAACGATGTCGGGCTTCGGCTACGACGGAATAGAGCTCGGGCTTGTGGGGGACCACTTCGACGTGGAGAAGGCCGCGAAGTCCAAGGGCTGGTGCGACGACCTCAAGGGCCGCCTTGCGGCGCACGGCCTCGGCTGCTGGGCCATATCGGCCCATCTGCAGGGACAGCTTGTGTGCGACGTCTACGACTCGCGCCACGCCGCCTTCGCCCCGAAGGCGCTGCGCAAGGATCCCAAGGCGATGCGCGCATGGGCCGTGAAGACGATGAAGCTCGCGGCGAAGGCCGCGCGCAACATGGGGATCCAGGTGGTGAACGGTTTCACAGGCTCGCCGATATGGCAGTATCTCTACTCCTTCCCGCCGGTGACGAAGCAGATGATAGCCGACGGCTACCGCACATTCGCCAAGTCCTGGAAGCCGATCCTCGACGTGTTCGCCGACAACGGCGTGAAGTTCGCTCTTGAGGTGCACCCCACGGAGATCGCGTTTGACATAGCGTCCGCCCAGCGCGCTCTCGAGGAGATCGGCGGGCATCCGGCGTTCGGGTTCAACTACGATCCGTCGCACCTCGGCTACCAGGGCGTGGACTACGTCAAGTTCATACGCCTCTTCGGCGACCGCATCTTCCACGTTCACATGAAGGACGCATGGTGGGGGCACGGCGACGGCACGGTGGGAGTGTTCGGCGGACATGTCGACTTCGGCGACGCGCGGCGCTACTGGGACTTCCGCTCGCTCGGTCGCGGCGACGTGAAGTTCGAGGACATCATCGTGGCGCTCAATGACGTCGGCTACCAGGGCCCGCTCTCCGTGGAGTGGGAGGATTCGCGCATGGACCGTCTCCACGGCGCGAAGGAGGCTCTGGCGTTCGTGCGCGGCCTGGACTTCAAGCCGTCGGCGATTGCGTTTGACGGCTCGTTCGGAAAGTGACAGCGGCGCGCGCCGCGATGAGCGCGCCGCCCACGGCCGCGGAGTCGGGCACGTCCAGCGTGCGCACTTCCGACGCGAAGGCGTCGCGTATCGCCGAGAGTATGCCCTGCGAGCGCGATGCGCCGCCGGTGACGAAGACTGTCTTGAAATCGCCTATCCAGCGCGTCCGCTCGCGCATGTTGGCGATCTGGCCTTCGACTACTGCGCGGATGCGCGTCTGAGGCGAGGCGGCGGACCAGTCGAAGTTCGCCTCAATGCCTGTTGCGTCGTGCTTGGGCGTTATCTCCGTCTCGAAGAAGGGGAATGCCCGCATGCCGCCGTTTCCTGGAGGGGTTGTGGCGAAGGCCGTCTCGTCGAAGAACTTCCAGTCCACGCCGCACTCGCGCCGCACGCGGTCGCGGGCGAGAGATCCGTTTTTGAAGCAGGAGAGCGACATGAAGCCGCCTGCGGGGTTGCCGAACACATGGCCGTATCCGTCGGGGTCGGTGCGGAAGTCGCGCATCGCGGCGAAGAACGTGTCGCTTGTGCCGAGCGAGATCACCGCGCATCCCGGCTCCGTGGCGCCGCAGCCCACGAGCGAGGCGGGGTTGTCGCCGGTGAACGGCGCCACGGGGACGCCTGGCCTGAGTCCGAACTCGGCGAACCTCTCGGCGAGGCGGAGGGGGGCGTCGCCGGGCTTGTGGACCGGCGGCAGTTTTGAAAGGAGGCCTGGGGCGGCGAAGCCGCAGATGTCAGCGTCCCAGTCGAGCGTCTCGAGGTTCAGAAGGTTCATTCCGGCGCCGTCGCCTGTTTCGACGGGCGCGTCGGAGCCGGTCAGCACGGAGGTGAGGTAGGAGCTTAGGAGGTGGACGCGCGCCGTGCGCGCCCACGCCTCGGGATCGTCCTTTGCGAACTTCATCACCTGCGCGGCGGCGAAGCGCTCGATGGCTGGGGAGCCGGTGCGCGTGCGCAGCGCGTCGCCGAAGCGGGCGTCCAGCGCGGCGACTTCCTCGCCTGTGGAGGAGTCCATCCAGATGGGGCTTTCTTTCCGCGAGAACGCGCCGTCTGCGTCCAGGTACACCGTGGCGTGCTGCTGCGCATCGCCGCCGACGGCCGCCACTTCGCCCATCGGCGCGCCGGAGTCCCGCAGGCGCGCAAGCGTCTGCTCCAGCCCTTTGACCCACATTGCGGGGTCGGCTCTGCGCACGCGCGCGTCCGGATTGGGCAGGAAGCCGTCCGGCGCGCCGAACTCCGGCAGGTCCTTCCCGTAGTTCACCGCGGCCGAGGCTACGACGCGCGCCAGGTCTGTGTCGTACACTATGGCCTTGGTGCCTTGCGTTGACGAATCTATTCCAAGTGTGATCATATGTCGGCATTATATCAGCCGCGCAGCGGCGAATCAAGCGCAAAATGCCGATAGGCGGGCAGAGGCGGTTTGCAAACGGCGCTTAGTGCCTAGTGCTTAGTGCCTAGTGCTTAGTGCTTAGTGCCTAGTGCTTAGTTTCTGGTTTCTGGTTTCTGGTGGGGTGCGTAGTGTAAGCGTGGTTGATTTGCGGTGGTGGAGGACGAGTAGGAGGATAAGACGAGTAGGAGAATAAATAGGAGAGGAGAACACATTATACAGCGAAATGCAAGTGGGCCGAAGATCGAGGGCGGAGGAGCGGGAGGCGAGAGCTGGCTAGGCGGAGAAAGCCGCCGGGGGACGCGTGGCGGTGGTTTAATGCCAGTGGACGCCCCCCCACAACCCAGGTTTTGACGCAAGTGGGCCGAAGATCGAGGGCGGAGGAGCGGGAGGCGAGAGCTGGCTAGGCGGAGAAAGCCGCCGGGGGACGCGTGGCGAGGCGGGTGCGGATGCGGGGCGGCGCGAGACGACAGCATCGCGCCGCATCCGCGCCGCAGACGCCCGCCACGCGCACCACGGCGATCAGCGCTCTCCGCCGGTGCCGGCGCGAGACGACCGCTCCGACAACCGAGGGCCCGCCGTGAAGCGCGGCCGATTTCCGGAAAGAAGCGAAAGGGCCGGGTGAAAACGTGCGGACGGCGCAGCGGCAGGGGGTGACGGCAATCTCGTGATTGCCGAACCCCCGTGACGCAAGCCGCAACGCGCGTTTTCGCACGAGCCCTTGAACGCCGGAAATCGGACGCACATGCACCACGCACGGAGCTTGGAGCTTGGAGCTTAGAGCTTGGAGCTTGGAGCTTAGAGCTTAGAGCTTGGAGCTTATGGTTTCTGGTGGAACTAGAGGAATTTTTGGGGGACAAGATGAAATACTATGGCGGCGACATGTGAAATCGTGTATACTATTAACAACGCACAGACAGGAGGATGCAAGAATGGACGTTTCAAGAAAGAACTTCTTCATCGGCTCGGCCGCCACGATCGCGGCCATGGGCCTCAAGGCCGCAGACAAGACGCCCGCCCCGAAGATTCAGGGCTTCAACGAGTCGATCGAGATGAAGCTCGAAGGCGAATGGCAGCCGTACTCCGACAAAAAGGTGCGCGTGGGCATCGCCGGCAACGGCGTGTGCGGCTTCGGCGCGCAGTTCATGTTCGAGATGCACCCGAACGTGGAGGTGGTCGCCTGCACGGACCTCTTCCCCGACAGATGCAAACGGCTCCAGGAGCGCGTCCGCGCGAAGCGCACATATCCGTCGTGCGAGGAGATGATCGACAAGGAGAAGGAGATGGACGCGGTGTTCATCGCGACCGACGCCCCCAGCCACATCGACCTTGCCCTGCGCGCGCTGGACCGCGGCTTTCACGTGGCCTCGGCGGTGCCCGCGCTCTTCGGCGACGGACAGCTCGACCGCGTTCCGAAGCTCGTGGAGGCAGTCAAGAAGAGCGGCCTCGTCTATGCGATGTTCGAGACCACCGCGTTCCGTCCGCAGTGCTTCGCGATGCGGAACATCTACGAGGCCGGCGGCTTCGGCGAGCTGATCTACACCGAGGGCGAGTATTTCCACTACTTCGGGGAAAAGGGCATCGGCTCCTACAAGGGATGGCGCGACGCTCTGCCGCCGCAGTGGTACCCCACCCACTCGAACGGATTCTACACCTGCACAACCCACAAGGGCTTCACGGAGGTGACGTGCCTCGGCAAGCCGAGCATCCTTTCCCCGTACAAGGGCGCGAAGAACCGCTACGGCAATCCGTTCGGCAGCGAGTTCGCCATCTTCCGCACGGCGGAGGGCGGCACGGCGCGCATGCTCGTGGCGTGGGATCTGCCAAACGTGGGCGGCGAGATCGGGCGCTGCTACGGACAGAAGGGCCAGTTCAGCCGTGACCGCTACGCCGGGGACAACTCGCTCGTCAAGAACGTGAAGATGTACCGCACCTTCCTGCCGCCGGGCGTGAAGAACAACGGCCACCACGGCGGATCGCATCCGTACCTCACCGACGACTTCGTGCGGGCGATCCTCACCAAGGGGAAGCCGTGCGTGGACGTGAAGACGGCGCTCGACACCACTGTCGGCGGCATCTACGCGCACATGTCCGCGATGAAGGGCGGCGAGACGCTCAAGATACCGGCATTCGTTTCTTGAAGGGATTGACAGCGCGGACATCGGCGTAAATCTGTCCGTTATTTGAATCCTTGGGGGCATTCCGTGCCGTTTACCGCCTCTGTGGGGCGGTCAGGTCGTTTTCGCAAATGGGGGATTGACTCCAAGGCGGGGATTTGATAACATATTCGGCAATTTTCCGCCGGGGGAAGGTCCTTCGCGGAGCATTAAGGAGTAAAAAAGAAATGGCTATCAAAGTTGGCATCAACGGCTTCGGCCGTATCGGCCGCATGGTGTTCCGTGCCGCGGTCGAGAACTTCGCGGACGACATCGAAGTGGTCGGCATCAACGACCTTCTCGAGCCCGAGTATCTGGCTTACATGCTCAGGTACGATTCCGTGCACGGCATCTTCAAGCACGACATCAAGGTCGACGGCACGAACCTCGTCGTCGACGGCAAGGCGATCCGCCTCACCGCCGAGAAGGATCCTGCGGCCCTCAAGTGGAACGAGGTGGGCGCGGACGTCGTGGTCGAGTCCACGGGCCTCTTCCTCACGGACGAGAAGGCGCGCGCGCACATCACGGCCGGCGCCAAGAAGGTGATCATGTCCGCCCCCTCCAAGGACGCGACCCCGATGTTCGTCTTCGGCGTGAACGATAAGACCTACGCCGGCCAGGACATCATCTCCAACGCCTCCTGCACCACGAACTGCCTCGCGCCTCTCAGCAAGGTGATCCACGAGGCGTTCGGCATCAAGCGCGGCCTCATGACGACGGTCCACGCCGCCACGGCCACGCAGAAGACGGTCGACGGCCCGTCCAAGAAGGACTGGCGCGGCGGCCGCGGCATCCTCGAGAACATCATCCCGTCCTCGACCGGCGCCGCCAAGGCCGTCGGCAAGGTGCTTCCTTCCCTCAACGGCAAGCTCACCGGCATCTCGATGCGCGTTCCCACCTCCGACGTCTCCGTCGTGGACCTCACGGCCGAGCTCGAGAAGGAGACGACGATCGACGAGATCAAGGCCGCCGTCAAGAGGGCCGCCGAGGGCGAGCTCAAGGGCATTCTCGGCTACACCGAGGACTCGGTGGTCTCCACCGACTTCCGCGGCGACGCCCGCACCTCGATCTTCGACGCCGACAAGAGCATGGCCCTCGACGGCACGTTCGTCAAGCTCATCTCGTGGTATGACAACGAGTGGGGCTATTCGAACAAGGTCCTCGAGATGGTCCGCGTGATCGCGAAGTAAGACGCGCGCTCCATGCGAAAAAGGGGACGGACGGCTTCTGCCGCCCGTCTCTTTTTTTCGCGTCCGCCGCCGGGGCGCCGAAAGATCGCACATGCGCCAGTGGATTTGATATAATATCCGACCATGGACAACGACTCAATAGCCAGCTGGCTGCAGGGCGCCTTCGCCGCGGCCTTCCCGGGAAACGACTTCTCCGCCGTCGCGGCGCTGCCGGCGACGGATCCCAAGTTCGGGGATTTCCAGTGCAACGACGCGCTCAAGTTCGCGAAGACGCTCCACATGCCGCCGCGCAAGATCGCTGAGGCGGTGGCGGCCCAGGCCGGCAGGCCTGATTTCGTGGAGAGGCTCGAGGTGGCCGGGCCGGGCTTCCTGAACATCACGGTCTCGGACGGCTGGCTCTCGTCGCGGCTGGGCGAGATCGCGGCCTCCGAGACGTTGGGAGTGCCGCGCGCCGGCGAGGGCAAGCGCGTTGTGATCGACTACGCGTCCCCCAACGCCGCCAAGCAGATGCACATCGGCCACATCCGCTCGATCGTGATAGGCGGCGCGATCGACCGCATCTACCGCGCGCTCGGCTACGACGTGGTGGCCGACAACCATCTGGGCGACTGGGGCACGCAGTTCGGAATCCTCATCAAAGGCTACCGCGAGTGCCTCACCGCCGACGAGCGCGAGAACCTGACCGTCGCGAACCTCGAGAAGTGCTACGTGCTCTCCGCCGCGCGCGCCAAGGAGAGCGAGGATTGGAAGCAGGCCTGCCGCGAGGAGCTGGTGAGGCTCCAGCAAGGCGACGCCGAGAACCGCGCGCTCTGGCGCCGGTTCATCGACATATCCATCGCCGAGTTCGACCGCATGTACGCGAAGCTGGGCGTGAAGTTCGACACGTACCGCGGAGAGTCCTACTACAACGACATGATGCCCGCCGTGCTGGAGCGCCTTGAGAAGGCCGGTCTCTCCGAGCCGAGCGAGGGCGCGGTGATAGTGAACCTCGAGGCCGACGGGCTTGGTGTGGCGATTGTGAGGAAGTCGGACGGCGGCTTCAACTACACCACGTCCGACCTCGCATGCGTGGAGTCGCGCGTGAGGGAATACGACCCCGAGCGCATCATCTACGTGACGGACGACCGCCAGCAGCTGCATTTCCGCCAGTTCTTCCGCATCTGCGAGAAGCTGGGCTGCACCGTGAAGCTGGTGCACGTGCCTTTCGGGCTGATGAGCTACGCCGGAAAGGCGATTTCCACGCGCGAAGGGAATCTGATCAAGCTGGACGAGCTACTCGCCGAGGCCGTGCGCCGTGCCCAGGCGATAGTGGAGGACCGCGCAAAGGACGGGGACGCCGCGAGCCCTGCGGCGGCGCCCGCTTCGCCGGATCAGCTGAAGCTCGCCGAGCAGATCGGCTACGGCGCCGTGAAGTACGCAGATCTCAGCCACGACCCCGCCACCGCCATCGACTTCGACTGGGACAAGGCGCTCGCCCTCGAGGGCAACTCAGGCCCGTACCTCCAGTACGCCCACGCGCGCGTGTGTTCGCTCATGGACAAGGCGGCGGCCGCGGGCGCGGCGCCGTCCGCCGCGTTTTCGCTGGACACGCCGGCGGCGAAGCAGCTGGGCCTGCAGCTGCTCCAGTTCGGCGGCGTTGTGCTGCGTGCGGCCGAGTGCTACAAGCCGAGCATCCTCGCGGACTATCTCTTCCAGTCCGCCCAGCTCTACTCCAGCTTCTACCAGCGCTGTCCGGTGCTCAAGAGCGAGCCGCAGGTGCGCGACGCGCGCCTCGCGCTCTGCTCGCTCTTCGGCAGGGTGCTCGCGAAGGGCCTGTCGCTCCTCGGCATCGACGCGCCGAAGCGCATCTGACGCGCCGTCCCGGCGCATGGTAATTTGTGGAAACTTGCCCCTTGGCAACTCCGCCGGATTTCGCTAAAATAGGCAACCGAAATGACTTCCAACGATGAATATGTTCTGCAGCTGCTCGTCGAAAAGGGCTACGTCACGGCCGAGCAGCTGGACGTCGCGTCCAAGACGATGCGCGAAGGCAACGAGACGACGCTAGACGTGCTTGTCGCCTCGGGCGTGCTGAGCGAGGACGACGTGCTCGGCACGATCGCTGACCAGTTCGGCATCCGCTACGTCAACATCGACCCTGACGCCATCGACTCCGCCGTCGCCAAGGAGATCTCCTCGGAGATCGCGCACAAGTATGGCGTGGTGCCGGTGCTGAAGGACGAAGAGTCGCTGACGGTCGCGCTCTCCGACCCGATGGGCTACGACGCCGTGGACTCGCTCCGGTACGTCCTCCACGGGCTCGACGTCCAGGCGGTCCTAGCGCCGGCCGCCGAGGTGCGCGCCGCGATGGAGAAGCTCTACCCCACGGGCGCCGACTCAGTTTCGGCGCGCGTCGACGGCGACGACTCGATGATAGACGTGGGCGAGGACGCCACGGGCGACGACGCGCCGGTGATCCGCCTCGCCACGATGATCATCACGAACGCCATCAAGCAGAAGGCCTCCGATATCCACCTCGAGCCGATGGAGAAGACCTTCCGCGTGCGCTACCGCATCGACGGCGCGCTCCGCGAGATGGACTCGCCGCCGAAGCGCCTGCAGGGCGCCATCCTCTCGCGCATCAAGATCATGTCGAAGATGAAGATCTCGGAGAAGCGCATCCCGCAGGACGGCCGCATCCAGATCAAGGTGGAGGGCCGCGACCTCGACCTGCGCGTCAACTCCGTGCCCACGAACCACGGCGAGTCGATCGTGATGCGTATCCTCGACAAGTCGAACCTCTCGCTGGGCCTTCCGCAGCTCGGCTTCCTCTCGGACGACCAGAACAAGTTCGAGCGCCTCATCCACCTCTCCGACGGCGTGGTGCTTGTGACGGGCCCCACCGGCTCCGGAAAGACCACCACACTCTACGCCTGCCTCGGGCAGATCAACACGCCCGACAAGAAGCTCATCACCGTCGAGGACCCCGTCGAATACCAGATGAGCGGCATCAACCAGGTGCAGGTGAACCGCGACGTGGGCCTCGACTTCTCGGCGGCGCTTCGATCCATCCTCCGCCAGGCCCCGAACATCGTGATGATCGGAGAGATCCGCGACGAAGAGACGGCCGGCATCGCCATGGAGGCCGCCCTCACGGGCCACCTAGTGTTCTCCACTCTGCACACGAACGACGCGCCTTCGGCCGTGACGCGTTTGACCGACATGGGCGTCAAGTCCTTCCTCGTGGCGTCCGCCCTGAGAGCCGCCATGGCGCAGCGCCTGGTGCGCGCGATCTGCACGAACTGCAAGGAGGAGTATACGCCAACGGAGCGCGACCTCAAGATGCTCGGCGCGATCGCGAAGACGCGCCCCGAGCACATGTACATCGGCCACGGATGCTCGAAGTGCGGCAACACCGGCTACAAGGGCCGCAAGGGCATCTTCGAGATATTCGAGATCGACGACTCCGTGCAGCGCCTCATCTTCGACCACGCGCCGTCTTCGGTGCTGCGCGAGAGGGCCCGCGAGCTCGGGATGCGCACGCTGCGCGAGGACGGTATGCTGAAGGTCGCCTCGGGGATGACGTCGCTGAGGCAGGTGCTGGAGGCGACGATGGGCGACGCCGACTGACCGGAAAGAACTTACACCCAAGCGGGGCCGCGGCCCCAAGGAGAAAGATATGGCAACAGAAATCACCATGAAAGACCTCCTCCAGGCGACGATCGACGAGGGCGCGAGCGACCTGCACGTGCGCGCGTTCATGCCGCCGGAGCTGCGCGTGCACGGCGAGCTGGTGGCGATCGCCGACGAGGCGTTCGACACCGACGACACCTACAAGCTCTGCCACGAGATCATGACGCCCGAGCAGGCCGCCGAGGTGGAGAAGCACGGCGGCGCGGACTTCGCCCTCTCCCACGACGACGGCACCCGCTTCCGCGTCTCCGTCTTCAAGGAGCGCAAGCGCTGGGGCTGCGTGCTCCGTATGATCCCCTCGTCGCTGCTGACGCTTGAGCAGATCGGCCTCCCGGAGTCGGTGAAGGAGCTCCTGTTCAAGCCGCGCGGCCTCATCCTCGTGACCGGCCCGACGGGATCCGGCAAGTCCACGACCCTCGCCTCGATGATCGACGTCATCAACCAGGAGCGCGGCGTGCACATCGTCACTATCGAAGACCCTATCGAATTCTACCACACGTCGAAGAAGTCGCTCGTCACGCAGCGCGAGGTGGGCGACGACGTGCCTTCGTTCGCGGAGGCCATCCGCCGCGCGCTCCGCCAGGACCCCGACGTGATCCTCGTGGGCGAAATGCGCGACCTCGAGACGATCTCCGCCGCGATCACCGCGGCCGAAACGGGCCACCTCGTGTTCGGAACCCTCCACACCACCGGCGCCGCCGAGACGGTCGACCGAATCGTCGACTCCTTCCCGACGGACCAGCAGGAGCAGGTGCGCACGCAGCTCTCCGTCGGCCTCCAGGCCGTCATATCGCAGATCCTGCTGCCTAAGCTCGACGCGAACGGCGAGGTGCACGGCCGCGTGGCCGCGTTCGAGATCATGCTCGCGACGCCGTCCATCCGCTCCCGCATCCGCGACAACAAGACGTTCCAGATCCGCTCCGACATCCAGACCGGCGCGAAGTTCGGCATGGTCACGCTCGACGCGTGCCTCATGCAGCACTACAAGAACGGCCTCATCTCCTACGACGAGCTCATCACCAAGTCGCAGGATCCCGACACCGTCGTCGCCAAACTCAAAGAAGAAATGGGACGTGGCTAATGGCTGAAGAAGACATAGACCGGGCGATCGCGGCATCCCCGATGCCCGAGCCCCCGCCGCCCTTCGATCCGCTTCTGGACCTTCTGGTGCAGAACGGCGTGATCGACGACGACCAGATCGCCGTCATCCGCGAGGAGCAGCGCAACTCCGCCGGCAAGACCATCCGCCAGCTCGTCATCGACGGCGGCTACGTGACGGAGGACGATCTCCTCGCCATGATGGCCGCCTACCAGGGATGCGACGTGGTGGACCTCTCGGCGATGACGCTGGACACGGACGTCGTGCAGGCCATCCCGGCCTCGATCGCCAGGATGTACAACGTCCTGTGCGTGGGCGTGGAGGAGAACACCGTCACGCTCGCCACCTTCGACCTGGTGGACCCGCGCGTCTCCGACGAGGTCTCCTTCGCCCTCACAAAGGAGGTCCGCTTCGTGATGGCGCGCGAGGAGGACGTCTCCTCACGCATCGCCCAGTACTACGGCGACGACAACGCCTCCGTCGCCGACATGCTCAAGAACCTCGGCGCCGGCCTGGAGGCCGACGAGTCGCTCGCGAACACCAACGACGTCGCCTCGCTGGAGGGCGCCGCCAACAACAACGCCGTCATCCGCTTCGTGAACCTCGTCCTCTACCAGGGCGTCGTGGACCGCGCGGCCGACATCCACATCGAGCCGTTCGAGAAGGACTTCAAGATCCGCTACCGCGTGGACGGCGCGCTCTACGCCATGAAGGCGCCGGACGTCTCCATGGCCCCCGCCATCATCTCCCGCATCAAGATCATGGCCGGGCTCAACATCGCCGAGCGCCGCGTGCCGCAGGACGGCCGCATCGCGATCACCGTGGCCGGAAAGCCGGTGGACCTCCGCGTCTCCTGCCTCCCCACCGCACACGGCGAGTCCGTCGTAATGCGTATTCTCGACCGCGGCGCCGTCTCGCTCGACCTCGAGAACGTGGGCCTGCCCGAGGACGTTTACGAGCAGATCACGATGGACATCGAGAAGCCGAACGGCATCATCGTCGTCACAGGCCCCACAGGCTCCGGCAAGACCACCACCCTCTACTCCGTGCTCCGCCGCATCAACCAGATCGACACGAAGCTCCTCACCGCCGAGGAGCCTGTGGAATACGACATGGAGGGCATCGTTCAGGTGCCCATCAACTACGAGACGGGCAACACCTTCCCGAAGGTGCTCCGCGCCTTCCTGCGTCAGGACCCCGACATCATGATGATCGGGGAGATCCGCGACCTGGAGACGGCCGAAATCGCCATCCAGGCCGCGCTCACCGGCCACCTCGTCTTCTCGACTCTGCACACGAACGACGCCGCCGGCGCCGTGATGCGCTTCGTGGACATGAACGTGGCCCCGTACATGGTGGCCTCCACTCTCGAGGCCGTGCTTGGCCAGCGCCTTCTCAGAACGTGCTGCAAGGAGTGCAAGGTGTCGTACGAGCCCGACGACGACCAGCTTGACCGCATCAACCTCAAGCGCGAGGAGATCGGCGGGCGTCCGTTCTGGTTCGGCAAGGGCTGCAAGACCTGCAACGGCACCGGATACAAGGGCCGCAAGGGCATCTTCGAGTACCTCAGGGTGTCCAACCCCATACGCGAGCTCATCAACTCCAAGGCGCCGACGCTCGTCATACGCGAGAAGGCCCGCGAGCTGGGGATGCGCACAATGCGCGAGGACGGCGTGCGCGCCATCCTCGACGGCTACACCACCGTGGACGAGGTGTTACGCTACACCTAGTTTCGCGGCGAGTTCCTTCACGCCGGCGTGGTGCCAGGCGTCGAGCGTGACCTTGCGTCCGTCCTTGGCGTGCACCACGAGTATTCCCTTCTTGTCCCAGGCGGACCGGTCAACGGACTCTACTTCGGAGAAGGGGAGCGGACGCGAGAGCGTGAGCGTGCCGGTCATCGCGTCGTCGTCCCATTCGAGCGTTCTGCGTTTCGCGCGCCACACGCCGCCCGCGATCACGATCGCGGCGAGCCCTGCGATCGCGGCGAATTGGAACTGCCTGTTAGTGGTGTCTCTGCGCTTCGCCGGGAAGTCCGGATACTCGAGGTTGTGGAGCACCTTCTCCTTGAACTCTGCGTCTGGCATGGCCGGGTATGCGACGGCGCCGTCGTAGAGGAACCAGGCGCAGAGCCCCGCCATCAGCGCGGCGACTGCGAGGTGGCGGACTGCGTATTCACGGTTGACTGAAAGTTTCATGCACACAGTATATCAAAGATGTGGTATAATGTCCCGCATGAAAATTCAAATCATCTCCGCCGTGGCGGCCGTCGCCGCCTTCGTCACTGGATGCACGTCTCCGCAGCCGGCCGCCGGCTCGGCCGACACCGTCTCCGTCGCCGCCGTCAAGGACCGTGCGCCGTCGCTTCTGCCCGCCGGCAAGAGCTTCAAGCTGGTCTGGAACGACGAGTTCGACGGCACGGCCCTCGACACTTCGAAATGGGGCTACCGCACGAACTTCTGGGGCCGCCGCGCCCACTGGTTCGCCGCGCCGGAGGACAACGCCGTGGAGGTGAAGGACGGCCTCTGCCGCCTCAAGCTCGTGAAGCGCCCCGACGGACAGTTCGTCTCCCCGCAGCTCCAGACGGGCGAGCTCATCTGGGACCTCCCCCACCTTGAGAACCCCAAGGGCTTCTGGTATCTCCCCGGGCGCGAGAAGCCCAAGTTCATGCACCGCTTCGGCTACTACGAATGCCGCTGCCGTCTGCAGCAGCTCCCCGGCTGGTGGAGCGCCTTCTGGATGCAGACGCCCATGCAGGGCGCGTCGCTCGACCCCGCCGCCGCCGGCATCGAGCACGACATCATGGAGTCGTTCGAGCCCGGCAAGGTGATCGCCCACTGCTTCCACTACAACGGCTACGGCGGCGACTACAAGGGCTTCAGGACGCCGCGCGTGAAGAAGAGCGCCGAGGGCAGCCTGGACGTGGACAAGACGCAGTTCCACACCTTCGGCATGCTCTGGGAGCCCGACGGCTACACGCTTTACGTCGACGGCGTCCAGCACGGCCCCAAGGTGGGCCAGGGGCCGGACGAGGCCGTGTCTAAGACGGACGAGTTCATCCTCATCTCCACAGAGGCGAAGTGGTTCCGCAACAACCGCATGACCGGCAAGGGCGTCAAGGACCTCGAGGCCACCGCGGCGGCGGGCGACTCCTTCGACGTGGACTTCGTGCGCGTCTACGACATCGTGCCCTGACGGCGATGCGCTTCGTCGCGCTTGACTTCGAGACGACGGGCGTCCTCCCCGGCCACCCGAACGAGCCGTGGCAGCTCGGGCTCGTGGAGGTGGACGTCGCGGCGGGTCCCGTCCCCGGAAGCGCCCGCGAGTGGTTTTTCAACATCCCGCAGGACCGTCCGTTCTCGCCCCGCGCACCAGGGCGGTGGGCCGAGATGCGTGGCGTCCTGGCCGCATCTCCGTCCTTTCTCGAGAGCTGGCCCGAAGTGCACGAGTCGCTCGCAGGCGCGGCGCTCGTGGCGCATAACGCCGCGACGGAGCGGACTGTCCTCGAGAAGCGCGCGCCGCTCGCGCGTCTCGGCCCGTGGGTGGACACTCTTAAGCTCGTGCGAAAGTACTGGCCTCTTCTCGAGTCCTACGCGCTGGGCGATTTGATCGCGCTATTCGGCCTGAATGCGCAGGTGGACGCCGTCTGTCCCGGCCGCGCGTGGCACGACGCCCTCTACGACGCCTGCGCAGGAGCCGTCCTTCTCGTCCATGCCGCGCGCATTCTGAAATTCGACGAGTCGCGTCTGCTCGTCGAGTCCGGCGCGCGGGCATGGTGAGTCGTCGCACAATTCGTTTGAAGTTGGTGGACCCGCCGGGACTTGAACCCAGGACCAAGGGATTATGAGTCCCCCGCTCTGACCAACTGAGCTACGGGTCCGTGTGCGCGTTAGGCGATGCGCCTAGGCGACATGGCGCCCCAGACAGGACTCGAACCTGCTACCCGCTGCTTAGAAGGCAGCTGCTCTGTCCAGATGAGCTACTGGGGCTCGTCGCGGAATAGTATACCATAATATCGCTGCTTCGTGTGGGAAAATATTCGCCGTCCGGGATTTTTTGAGTGCGCCGACCGGCCTTTTCACGGTGGCACGGGAATTGCTGTTCCTTTCGCATGACAACACAAGAAGAACCTTCATTGAGAATCGAACACCAGGACCGGTGTTTACAATTTGAACATCATGGGCAAAATATGATAAAATATGCTTCCGGAGAAAACCCTCAAAAGGAGTGTTTGAACATGGAGAAGCATGATGATCTTATTCTGACGGGCTGGGGCTATGCGGAGTACGTTGCCTCGGCGGCGGTGGCGCTAAAGGCGCTTGGCGGCAGGGCGGACGTGTGCGGTGTGAGCCGGAGGCGTCTCCCGGAGCTGCTTGGGGAACTCGCCTCGGAGCGAGGAGCGTCGCGATGGTCGCGCATATATATGCTTGGGGTCTCGTTGAGCGGCGATCCGGACGCGCTTGCGGACGCTCTTGCCAGACTGAAGGCCAAGAAGGTGTCGGTGAAGTGGATCAGCGCACTTGAAATGCCGGATGAAATCGCCGAATCGCTGAGGGGGCTTGTGGAGGTCAGCGTCTTCGACGATTCCCTTCTTGAGGCTGTAGGGCGATCCTTCGGCGTGGACGTTGATGAGTTCATGCCGTTCCTCAAGGATCCGAAGCGAGCTCCGGCGGATGTCCGCGAATACTTTACGCTAATCGCCACTGCGCAGTTCTACTACCGCAACTACCAGGACGAGTCGCTATATGCCACGGCGGCTCGCTATCTGGCGAATGGCGTGAAGCCTTGTGCGTGGGAGTCGGGCGTCAAGGCGGCAGTTGAACACTACGACCGCTACGGCGGGCGCGAGCTTTTGGGCAAGAGCCATGTGATGGCGATGCTTCAGGATCGTATCAACCGCGTTGCCGCGCACGAGCACGCGCGCGTCCTGATCCTCGGCGAAAGCGGCACTGGCAAGGAGACCGTCGCCCAGCAGATCCACACGAAGAGTCCGAGAAGGAAGATGCCGTTCATCTCCTTCAACTGCGCCAGTGTCACGAAAAACCTTTTGGAGGATCGGTTCTTCGGCCATGAGAAAGGTTCATTCACCAATGCCATCGAGAGGACTGACGGACTTTTCCTAATGGCGGACGGCGGCACGCTCTTCCTCGACGAAATCGGAGAGATGTCGCCTGAAGTCCAGGCGTTGCTCCTGCGCGTCCTTGAAGGCGGGCGGTTCATGCGCGTGGGCGGCAGGGAAGAGCTACGGTGCGACGTGCGGCTCGTCACGGCCACGAACCGCGATCTTCCGTCGCTTGTCAGGGAGGGCAAGTTCCGCGAAGACCTCTATCAGCGGTTGAACGTCGTGCAGCTTAGGACGCCGTCGCTGCGGGAGCACAAGGAAGACATTCCCGTGATAGCAAATGCGTGGTGGCGCAGATTCCACGGCAACCATGTGCTGAAAGACGAGCAGCTTGCCGCTCTTATGGACTACGACTATCCCGGCAACGTGCGCGAGCTCATCAACATTCTCGACCGGGCGACGGCCTTGGAGGAGGAAGATTTCGTTCTTCTGATGCGCGAACACAAGGAGATGAACGCGGGGCTTTCAAGTGGTCTGGAGTTGAAGTCGGGGCGAATCCCCGACAAGCTCGAGGACGCGATTCGCATCCATGTCCGGCGGGTGTATGAGAAGTGCGGACAGAATCTCACCCGCGCCTCCGAGGCGCTTGACGTTAGCCGCAACACTGTGAGAAAGTATCTGTGACAAACATCGACGTGAGTGCTCATATTTTGATCGCCTGATAAAAATTTTTGAAGGGTAATAGGCCGGAAAATCATGTGTTTTCCGGCCTGTTTTGTGTTGGCACGGAGATTGCTATTGGTTCCATAAAGGGAAAGCCATGAACGATTTGATACTAACTAAGATGCGCGAGGGCGACTGGGGCGAGGTCATCCGTCTCATGCATGCCGAATATGGCGGTTCGTTCGAGTCTGTGCCTGCAGTGCCAAAGGACGAACCCAAGGAGATGCCGTTTCGCGAACGGTTTGAGACGGTGCAAGTCACACCACGGACGGTGGCGGATTCCGTCGTGGAGGAGAACGGGCGTTTCGCCGGCGTCTTGTTCGAGGGAGAGCGCTACAAGCCGTCGCGGCGCTTCCTCAAGGGACTGGCGCAGCGGATGAAGGTGTCGCTCAGCGTGTTTGACCTGTTCTCGCCGCTGGAGGTCGTCCATCGCGCGGCGGAGCGTGCGCCGGACCTGCCGCTTCGGCTGACTCTTGACCGTCAGGACCACAAGGCTCTCGGCTTGATCGAGGACAAGGGCGTGCCCATTCCGGCGGGCAACATCGAAGTTGTGATGAAGGAAGACAGTCGCTTGCAGAAGTTCGACTACAATGACGGGGTGATCACCGGGCAGTTCGACCTCGGCGAGGCGTGGGACGTCCCGAACGACAGCAAGTACGGCGTGCATGTGCATACTGAGGTGCCCGTGGACGGAATGGGCACGCCGGAGGCGACACTTGCCACATGGCGGCAGATCTGCTCCAACGGCGCAGTGGCCGAGGCGCCGCTCTTCCGCACGAAGATGGAGGTGAAGGATTCGAGCGGCGAGCACTTCCGCCGTCTGCTGACGTCGTTCAGCAATCCGCGTGGTGTGGAGATGCTGCATACCCGCCTCGTCATCGCCAATGAGACGAAGGCGTCCGTGGACGAGGTCCACCAGGTAGAGACGCTGATTCGCCGCCAGGTGCGCGACGCCCGCCACCAGATGCTCCTGTGCGAACGTCTGCAGGAGGTGGCGGACAACCCGTGCGTCCGATACGGCGTCACGGACCTCGGCGCGATCGGCGAGCGTAGGCGCGCGTTGCTGCCGACGGGGGCTTCCGTGGCGGACGTGATGAATTTCGTCTCCGAATTGAACACACACCACTCGGCCATCCTCAAGAACGGCGACGCGGCGAACGGGCTACTCGGCGATTTCTACGCCAAGAACTACGATCTGGAGGAGATGTACCCGCACACCCATCCAGCGAGCAGCTACTATTTGCGCGGGCTTGATCTCGGAGAGAAGGTGCGCGGATGATCTGGGAGACGCGATCCTACCAGCAGGAGGCCGTGGCCGCCTGCTTGGCCGGCTTCGTGGAGAAGGGGAAGGCGTCGGTCATGCTGGAGTCGCCCGTCGGTTCGGGCAAGACCTACATGGCCCTTGAGACGATCCATCTTCTCCAGCAGCTGCTCGGGCGACGTTTGCGGGTCGATTGGGTCGCACCACGCCGCCATCTTCTGCAGCAGGTGATGGAAGCGAACATGGAGCTCCACCGCGACGCGATACGCCCGGTGTCGCTCTTCGAGAAGACGCCGCCTGAGGCCGACCTCGTTGTGCTAGACGAGGCGCACCACGAGGCTACGCAGTCGTGCGTGCTCCTCTACGAGAAGATGAAATCCACCTACACGCTCGGTCTTTCGGCCACGCCGCTTCGGACCGACCGCATGAAGCTCTCCTTCCAGGATACGGTCACGACCTGTTCGATTGACCGCCTCATCCGCGAAGGGTTTCTGAGTCCGTTCCATTCCTACATGCTGCCGCACTACGGCCCTCAAATCGTCGGTGAATGCTATCTCAACTCGCCGGAGCGGTGGGGCAAGTCCCTTGTGTTTTTCCACACCGTGCTGGAATGCTGCCAGTTCCAGAAGGTGTTGACGGACGCAGGTATGCCGTGCGAGGTCGTGACGTCGGAGAGCGACAAGGACCGTCAGCTGGAGGATTTCGTCGCAGGGAAGGTATGGGTGATCGCAAACGTGTCCATGCTGACTGAAGGGTTCGACCAGCCGGATGTGCAGACGATCTTTGCTCGCGATGCGAGCCGTCTCCCCACGATCCAGATGTGCGGGCGCGGACTGCGCAAGGCCGACGGCAAGCAGTTCTGCAACGTCGTGCAGAGCGCGAAGACGTCATATTTGTTCGAGAAGGTGACGCCCGCGCAGCGCCGTTTCAAGTTGATGAACGGGCAGTGGATGGCGCTCCAGGACGGGACGGAGGCCATTGAGGCGACGATCAAGTTGAGCCTTGCGCTATTGGAGCGGCGCGAACGGATGCGCAACGATCGCAGGCGGGCGGCACGCGGTGAGCCGCGTCGGAATTCTTCGCGGCATGCCAGTTCAGGTGCCGGCGCCGGCGAGGCGCGTTCATTTGGAGATACGCATTTTCTCCCGCCGTTCTACAGTGAATTTGAAGATGTCTATCGTCAGCTCTACTGGTACTACGACCTCTGCAACCAACATGGCTGGAGCGGGACCCTCCCGCCAGTGGCGCTTACGCTGAACCGCAGCACGCGGCCGACGCACGTCGCGGGATATGCTCAGCGTTTCGCGACAAGCGTGAACGGCGTGCCGTACCACGCCATTTCGCTGACTCTGAACATCTGTTCCCGCAACAACACGGCATCGCTGATGACGCTGCTTCTCCACGAGATGACTCACATCTGGCAGTTCACGAGAGGGCAGCGTGGTGGCCATGGCAAGGGTTTCCGTGACGAAATGCTCCGGTTGGGCATTGATGAAGCCGGGCAGTGTCTTCGTGATGATTCGCCGGCAGATCGCATCGGCAGAGAGGCGGAAATGCGCTATCCGCAGCTTACGGCGCGTCTGCGGGAATGTCTTACAAGTCCGCATCGCTCGTCGAAAGAAGAGGATTTCGCTTTCTTCAGGCTGATAATGGGGGCAAGGTCTTTGTAAAAACCCCAAAACGGAAATACAGCAATACGGCATTGCGGCAATCCGGAAGGTTTGATATAATCTACGGCATGAAGGCAACAATGCAGATACCTGATGAAATGTATCGCGAGGTCAAGGCCAAGAGCGCGTTGCAGGGACGTTCCGTGCGTTCCGTTACCATTATGCTCTATGCAAGTTGGCTTCGAGGGCTTGTGGACGAGTCTGGCTTGAAATCTCCCGTTGTCGAAGCAAAGCATACGACGGGAGCAAAGCCCAACCTCTCGTGCTTCGGCGTTGGGCGGCGGTTTGTGCGCAAGAACGCCGATGGACCGCACGACATGGCATCCATCAGGAAGAGCATTGCGGAAGGAAGGAGGAAGGCATGACGCATGGTCTTGACGCTTCCGTTGTCGTGAGGATCATTTCGGGGCTCCCGGAGGAAGCGGCGAGACGTGTCGGTGAGCGGATCGCCGCCGATATTGCGTCAGGTGAGGTGTTTTCCGTTTCACCGCTGGTGCTTTCGGAGGCGTATTTTGCGCTGCAGTATCATTACGACTTCACGAAAGGAGAGGCATTGCAGTCATTACGGTCGTTGGTAGAGACCGAAGGGATCTGCGCGTCTGAATCCATAAGGGCAATACTGGACGAACCGAACCTTGCCACCGCGAATCCCGGTTTCGTTGATCGGATGATAGTCGGAGAATACGCCATTGCCGGAAGTGATACGTATTCCTGCGAGAAGTCCTTCCGTAAACTTGACGGGACAGTAGTATTGGGGTAAGTCTTTGTGACATTCCTACATGAGAAACAATGAGGATTAATCAATGATCAAGGTAATCCAAGGTGACATCACGACGCTGGCGGTTGATGCCATCGTCAACGCAGCGAACCAGGTGATGCTGGGCGGTGGCGGAGTCGATGGCGCCATCCACGACGCGGCGGGCGACGAACTCTACGAGGCGTGCCTCAAGGTGCCCGAGGTACGGCCAGGTGTCCGTTGCCCGACGGGCGAGGCGCGGATCACGCCGGGCTTCAGGCTACCCGCGAAGTTTGTCATCCACACCGTCGGCCCTGTTTATCGTGATGGGCAACACGGTGAGCCGGAGAAACTTGCCGCCTGCTATCGTAATTCGCTCGCCCTCGCGGCGGAGAACGGTTGCAAGTCCATCGCCTTCCCCTGCATCTCCACAGGCATCTACGGCTATCCGAAAGAAGAGGCGGCGCAAATCGCCGTCCGTGAAGTCCGCGCATTTCTTTCTAACACCGAGCCACAGACTGGTAGGGCGGTCGCCCCGCGACCGCCGCAAATGGAAGTCATCTTCTGTTGCTTCTCTTCCCGTGACGCGGCGGTGTACGAACGGCTTTTGAAATAGAGGTGATGCGAAATGCAGGGGAATCCATTGATGAGTAAATGGCTTTATGTGCCATTTTTAGTGCTATTGGGGGCTACAACTCTTTTTGCAAAGGAGTGGTATGTTGATGGTGTCAACGGTAATGATAGTCGTGACGGAGTGTCGTGGCTGAATGCGAGAAAAACGATAAGGTCGGCATACAATTCTGCCTCTGATGGCGATATTGTGCATGTTGCAGATGGCGTTTACCCCCGGATTTCGCTCAGCGGCAACAAGTCGGTGGTTATAGAGAGTGTTGGAGGATGGGAACATGCGACCATAGATGCAAATCGAGAAAACAGGTGTGCCTACCTTGGTGACACCGGCGAAACAAACATCGTTTTACGTGGTTTTACGTTGACGAATGGGTTGAGGGATGGATCAGGAGGTGGTGCATACTATGGAACCCTTGAAAACTGTCGGCTCCTGGGCAATAAGTCTGTGAGAAGTGGAGGGGGAGCGTATGGATCAAGTCTCTACAACTGTCTCGTTATCAGCAATGAGGCGCAAAATTGTGCTGGTGGGGTATATGATGGGAAGATGGTTTCATGCAAGGTTGTCTCGAACGTGGCGACGAACTGGGGTGGCGGATTGTACGGCGGGGTAGCAGAGAATTGTGTCATCGCAGGCAATTATTGCGGAAGGTATGGAGGTGGTGTCTACGAAACCACTCTTTACAACTGTACGGTTTTTGGAAATTCGGCTGGTCTTGGTGCAGGCGGCACATACGAGTCTGCGGCAACAAACAGTATTATATGGGCGAACTCCGTCGGCAGGCAAGTGCGTAATTACACACGGGGAGCGTTTGGATATTGTGATACTTATCCTCTTGCTGAAGGAGAAGGCAACATATGCGACGATCCTCGTCTTTTTTCCATTGAAGATCTTGACGGGCGTATCTGCGAAGGTTCCCCTTGCCTTGATACCGGCTTCAATGTGGCCGTTCACGAGTCGTATGACGTATCAGGAGCCAGTCGCATTCAGCAAGGAACAGTTGATATAGGTGCGTATGAAGGAGTGGTGGATGATACCGGCAACCGAATATGGGATGCAGAAAAGAAATTGTCCGTAAGGCCAGGGGCAAAGTCATCGTTCGTTTTTGAGGATGGCAGTAGGGCTTTTGTCTTTGGAATCGAGCCGTTGACGGCGAATGATTTCGCATTGATTGATGACAATGGCACTCGCGAATACGTAAACTCTCAAATCACCGACGCGGAAAAAGTCCCGAACTTGAGTGTGGACGATTTGTGGTGTCAGCAGATGACAGAGGTTAATCTTTGCGTTTGGTCTGGCTGGTCGCAATATGTCGGCTTTAAAAACGAAGACGACTTTGCCGAATGTCTGCGTGCGAATCCTGATTTTACAGAAAGTACGAACATCCTAGAATGGGTTATGGGGCACACTGGATGCGCGTATCGTGATTACGTGTCATGGTCGTGGTCGAGCGACATGACATCGCTAGTTTCCAATCTCGTTTCCCGCACAAGTGACGGAGAACGATGGGTATACCTGCAGATGGATTGGGTGGACGCCGGTACCACGAACATAGTCGGGTCACACGCTGTGACTTGTTGTGGGTATCGGATGAAACCTGGAACAGATGATGCGTCGCCGGAAAATATTGCAGGTTTCTTCATAATCAATTCCGACAACGACAAGTCGCTTGGAATGGCCGGACGATACGCTCCGAACGCCGTCACATGCATCCCTGCTCAATGGGACAATGCTTATCAAAAGATTTTCCTGCGATTCCCGAATGGTAGCGTGGGCATGGTGCGGTTTCTTTGCTTTCTCAAGGCACGGCCATGCGCAGAGGCAGAAGCGTCCATCAATGTAAACGGTATCGCCGTGCCGTGTTCATGGATCGCTAAATTTGGCATGTATGATCCGATGTCTAGCGTATCCATGCAGGATATTGTCGTCGGGCATACACAAAAACGCGATGGTGGCGGTTCTCCGATTGCGCTTTGGCAAGAGTATGTGGCTGGGACAGATCCTCGCGACTTAAACGAACGTTTCGTGGCAAAGATTGAAATGACGAACGGATCGGCGAAAATCACCTGGGAGCCGGACCTTGGCACGGCGAGGCGCTATGTTGTTTGCGGCAAAACAAACCTGACGGATGCCATCTGGCATACGCCTATCAATGACGGCAGTCGGTTCTTTACGGTAAAAGTTACAATGCCCGACCATATTAAAGCCCATGGCCATAGTTTTATTGACGCAGAAACCTTAGCAAACACAAACGGCTATATAATGTCGAAAGGTTCGCTTTCATTCTATTCAAGTTCCATAGTTGATGCCGAGAAGATTGATGGAACAGACTTGGATGACCATGGCTGCGGCGAGGCGACCGGAGCGAACATGGCGATTATGACTGGTTGGGCGCAACGGGCTGGTTTTTCGAATGAGGACGACCTTTTTAAATCATACTATCAGGAAAATGGCACGCTTGACGGCGGTACGCAGTCATTGATTCAATATGTGTTTGACCGACTTCCGCTCTATTCGATGGTTGACTACTACGAATCGACAGGATGCTTTGACGTGACAACGTTTCCCATTGTTGAATCTTGGATAGATGAGGGTTGTGCTGTAGGGGTCAAATATCTACATGGAAAACCAGCGGAAAACAAGGGGGATCATGTTGTTACCGTTTGGGGAATCCTAAAAGACTTTCGCTTCTTGCGTGAAGATCCGCGGCACTACGCAGCCATTATCGTATCAGATTCTGATGATGACAAGCATGGTTATGCGATGGCGGAGAGTGCTCCAAATCGTGTAAAGGTCTGGCCGGTTTGGTGGGATGAAAATGATAAGGTATATTGTGTGGATGACGGCTTCCTTGTAGATGCTCGTTGCCTGGCGCCGTTGCAAAAGTAGTACCATGACCACCTTCCTCTCCAACCGCGACATTTACGAGTCAGTAATCTGCGGGATTGTGCCGCAGGTGAGGGAATGGCTGTGGATTGCGACTGCTGATATCAAGGATATGTATGTGGATTCTGGCGGACGGGACATGGTGCCGTTTCTGGAGGTGTTGGCGCGAATGGTGAAGCGTGGGATCGAGGTACGGCTTATCCATGCGAAGGAGCCGGGGCCGAATTGGCGAGAGGACTTTGACCGATATCCGGGTTTGTGGGAGGGGATGGAGCGGGTACTGTGTCCGCGCGTCCATTTCAAGTGCATCATTGTGGATGGCGTGAAGGCGTACTTCGGCTCGGCAAATCTCACCGGCGCGGGGATGGGTGCGAAGTCGGAGCGCAAGCGCAACTTCGAGAACGGCGTTCTGACCGACGATCCCGCCTTCGTCAATCCGCTCGTCGAGCAGTTTGATTCAGTCTGGCGCGGCGACTTCTGCCGCGACTGCGGCCGCCGCGAACACTGCGGCGATCCAGTGGCATAGATGCTCACAAGTCGCGAGCACAGCGAGCCTGCCAGATTGATAGATTATATGCCAAGAGAGAAAGGATGGTACTGAACAATGACCGAAGCATTTAAGAGAAAGTTGCTGAACCTTACATGGGACGCGTTGGTAAAGTGGGCTGATCCGCGTTCTGTTGAGCGCGGCAAGGGTTATCAGTCACGAGTGGAAGATGTCGTCGAGACACCTGGCGGCAGCATTGTAGCCAGGGTTCACGGAAGAGAGGACTATCTCACAAAGATATCTTTTAAGTCCAATGGCTCGCTTGAGTCGACATGTACATGTCCTGTGGGTTATCGGTGTAAACATGCCGTTGCGCTAGTGTTGGTAGCGGCGAGACGGCTCAAGGATTGTAAGGACATTGAGACGTGCGACCCAAGTGACACTTTTTATGATGAGATTGCAGAGGTTTTCAAGATTGAGGGAACTGAATCTGTTGTATCTCATGACATCGTCTTAGAGTATCTTGAGCAGCTGAAAGGCAAAGCAGTTGAGGACCTCTTGAAGGAACTACTTGCCAACGTTCCTGGCGTACGTCCCTACCTCAGGCACAAGTTTGAAGTCATGCACGCATCGAATGCAGACTTCGTGCGGATGGCCAAAAAGGCCATAAAGAAAGCAACTTCGGGGTACTATGACCACTGGGACAGGCATGGCGGGCATAATAAGGTCCCTGATTATGGTGAGGTGGAGGAGTGTTTCACGAAACTCAAAGAGGCTGGCGACTGGAAATCGTTACGCGATCTTGGCTTTGAGTTACTTGAAAAGGGGCAACGGCAGATTGAATGCTCGAATGATGAAGAGGAAATCTACTGTCAAGTCATCGCCTGCATGAGAATTGTGGTGGCCGCCATGGATGTAAGCCCGCTTCCCGCGTATGAGAAGGCGATGTGGATGCTTGAGTATGAAAAGCGTGACCACTTTTCGCTTGTCAGCGAAACGGGAGCCAACTTCATGGACAAGGAACGGTTGACGCCCGAGGAATGGAGTCGTGTCGCGGACCATCTGATGGTGGAGTTCAAAGAACGTTTGCGCGATGGAGAAGAAGATAGTTACGACATGGGACAAGAGCAGATGAAAATCGCCAATGCGCTTGAAAACGCAGGCCGAGAAGATGAGGTTGTCGATCTGATGGTTTCCGCGCTGAAGAAAACGCATCGCTACGAAAGTCTCGTCAACCTTCTGTTGCGGCTTGGTAGGCGAGATGAGGCGATTGACTGGTGTCGTCGTGGGATTGTGGACTGCATGAAGGAATTCCCGGGCATTTCAGATGCGTTGCGTGACAAGATGCGGACATTTGCGGAGGAAAGGGGCGACCATTTGATAGTTGCCGCATACGATGCGCTGAAGTTTCTGGCACAGCCAGATCTATCCGAATATGAGCGAATGCGGAAAAGCTGCATGAAGGTCAAGAAATGGGAGAAAGTTCGCGAACTGTCTTTGAAGTATCTTGAAACCGGCTGTCGGCCCGACGGGAAACGTGGCTGGCCGTTACCGGACACGGGTGATCCAGTGGATAGGGGATGGGAGAAAAATTTTCCTGATGAACAATTGCTGATTGAAATCGCGTTGTTCGAAAAGAGGTTTGTAGATGCCGTGCGGTGGTTCAAGGGGTGTCTCGGTAGAGATTGTTCATACTGGGATACATATCGGTTCCCCGAACAGGGATGGGAAGTGGCCAAGACCGTAGCCGATGAGTTGCCGGAAGAAGCGATTGCCATCTGGAAAATCGCAATTGAACGAAACTGTCGCAATGCGGCATATTACGCATACGATGCAATTGTCTCTGCATTGAGAGCTATGCGACCGGTCATGGAACGTCTGGGACGGCGCTCAGAATGGGACGGAATTGTCTCGAATCTTCGAGAAGAATACAAGCGTCGAAAGAATTTCGTGAAGATGCTTGATGGTCTCAACACTAGACGTAAGTCGACAGACAACTCTTCACAGAGGTTAATCGTAGAATGATTCCGTCTGGTGCGGCGACTTCTGCCGTGACTGCGGACGCCGAGAACACTGCGGCGATCCGGTTGTATAAAACTTGCTGATGAAAAGCGAGGACATGAGCGAGTACTGCAAGTATAGTTTAACGAGGTCATTTATTGCGTGAGAATCTGCGATAGGACATTGCCGCGGCTTGCGGAGTACGCCCGTAATGGGCGGGTTGTCGTGTTCGACACGGAGACGACGGGGTGTATGCGTTTCGACGAAATATGCCAGATCGCCGCCGTGGAATATGTCAACGGGGCGATGACGCGTACGCTCAAGCTCTACATCTGTCCGACGTGCGAGATGAACCCGTGGGCGGAAATGGTGCATGGCCTTTCGCTCGACTTCCTGCATGAGCACGGCCTTGCGCCGGAAGAGGCGATGCGCCAGTTCTTCGAGTTCGTAGGTGACAATGCGCTGCTTGTCGCCCACAACGCTCGGTTCGATCTGCGGATGGTGGACCAGGAGTGCATTAAGTTCGATCTCTGTTTCGCACCGGATGGTCTGGAGACTTGTGACACGCTGGCGCTTTCCCGCCACATTCGCCCCGACCTGAATAGCCATGCGCTTGCAAATCTCATCGAAGTACTTGGCATCGACGGAGTCAACAGCCACGATGCCCTTGACGACGCCCTTGCCTGCGCTGGTGTGTTCTTCTCCTTGCTGAGCTGATTACATTCTGACCGCCTGATAAAAATCTGAATGGTGAGAGGCTGGAGAACTGTGTGTTCTCTGGCCTTTTTGACTTTGGCACGGAGATTGCTGGATGGGAAATACCAGGAGATTGAGAGCCATGTGTTTCCCAGAAACAATAGATGATGAAGATGTGGATGTCATGAAGAATGACAAGCTCGGTGCTGAAGAACAGTCGCCAGCTCCAGAAATGTGCCGCGTGTCATATCACGATATGATGTTCGATGTATTCTACGGCGAGGTAGGCGAAGCGAACCGGAAGATGGCGTTGCCAATGGTTCTCGGGAAGATACTGTGTGGGAGCAGTCTTGTTCGGAATCTTGCGAAGTTGCCGCAACTGCTGATCGCCGGTGCAACGGGGCGGGGGAAGTCGGTATTTCTGCATTCGTTCCTCTGTTCACTGATTCAGAACAAGTCGCCGGAAGAGGTACGCTTTGTGTTGATGGATCCAAAATGTGTTGAGTTCAATAAGTATGCCGATCTTCCACACCTCCTCACTCCACTCGTATACGATGCGAAGGAAGGGTGCAAGGCATTGAAGAAGATTGCGGAGGAGATGGATCGGCGCTTCAGAATGTTCACGGAGGCGAAGTGCAGCGACATCGTTACCTTCAATGAAGGGAACGACAAGGAGAAATTGCCGTACCTTGTCGTGATTGTCGATGAGCTTTCGGACTTCATGATTCAGACACACGAACGTTTTCTTGCACTCTCAATTCGCATAGCGGCCTTGGGACGGGCGGCAGGTATCCATCTGGTCATGGCCACATCGCGTCTAGATCGGAACGTCCTTCCTGCCGAACTAAAGGTAAACATCCCGGCCCGTTTGGCATTTACGGTCAGTTGCAAAGCCGATTCGCGAACGATACTCGATGCCGACGGCGCCGAGGCGTTGCACGGGTTCGGTGATGTGCTCTTCCGGGATAATACCGGCGAACTCATCCGCTTGCAAGCTCCATACATTGATTGCAAGAACGTCGAAAGGATCGTTGCCGAGGTCATCCGCAAGTATCCCGGAAGGGAGGTGTCATTCAGATGCAAGGGAATATGGGGACGCCGGACAGAGGTTCCTGCGCCCGCTCGTCAAGATACGCTCTACCTACGGGCCGTTGAGTTGATACGTAAAACGGGCAGGGCTTCAATCTCTTATCTCCAGCGGCACCTTGGAATAGGATACAACGATGCTGTTAATACAATGGATCTTCTTGAGGCGCGCGGAGTTGTCGGCCCCCAAACTGATGCGAGCGGACAACGCGAGATCTTGAATTAAGGATATCCGCATGTTGATACTGAATTCCGGCATGGGAAATGGTATAATGTTGCCGCCAGCAGGAGATTAAGATATGTCGGAAAGGGCTAAAGTCGCAGAGTTCGTGTCGTTCTGCATTGAGATGTTCGCCAAGGCCAAAAGGCTTTCGGGCGATAAGGTCGCTGTTGTCTTTCAATCTTGCGGTGCAATCGACTATCTTGATTCTGGCTATGATTTTCTTCACACACAAGGGGAGCGTTGGCTTGTGTCCGACCTTGACGAGTTTTTGAGAATAAGGGGTGTGTCCGCATGAGGCTGTTTCATGGTTCACTGGAGCGGGTCGAGGTTCCGCGCATAATGCCTCGTGAACTTTATCGACCTTTGGATTTTGGTACGGGGTTCTATACCACAACCGATTTTGAGCAAGCCTCAAGATGGGTGCGAATCCGCCTTGGACGCAATCCTGCTGCGGACATTGGATTTGTGACGGCATACGATTTTGACGATGCACTTATGGCATCTGCCGGTTTGAACGTAAAGAAGTATGATGGTGTTTCGTCTGAATGGTTGAACTTCATCGCCGTAAATCGGTTGCAAGGTAACATTGAACATGGTTACGACATCGTCTTCGGGCCGGTGGCGAATGACCGTGTTTACACCGTCCTGAATCTGTACGAGGGTGGATTCATAGACGAGGAAGAAGCCATGAAAAGAATGAAGGTGTATCGTCTTGCAAATCAAGTTCTTTTCCACACCGAGAAAGCTTTACGGGGATTGCGTTACTTGACGACGATGGAGGTGCCGCGATGAAACTCAAGGAAACATTTACACAAGAAGATCTTCGGATGATACTTCCGTCTAAGATTGCATTAGTGGCGGACCTGCTTTCAAGGCGTTCTGGCAAAGACCCGGTTAAGATCATAACAGACTTCTATCGGTCAAAGACATACGCCATGTTGCAAGACGAATCAACTAAATACTGGTGGTTCGGTCCAGCGGAACTTTGTGAACTCTATGAGCAAGAGGTGTCCCGAAATAAAGGGCACTCCAAGGAATAAAACAACTTGAGAATGAGTTTTTATTTTTCTTCGCATAACGCCGCCCTTGCCTGCGCCGAGGTGTTTTCTCGTTGCTGAGATGATCACAATCTGACCACCTGATTAAATTCTGAAAGGCGAAAGGCCGGAGAACCGTGTGTTCTCTGGCCTTTTTGCCATTGGCACAGAGATTGCTGGATGGGAAATACCAGGAGATTGAGAGCCATGTGTTTCCCAGAAACAATAGATGATGAAGATGTGGATGTCATGAAGAATGACAAGTTGGGAGCTGAGGTACAGTCGCCAGCCCGAGAAAGGCGCCGCGTGTCATATCACGATATGATGTTCGATGTATTCTACGGCGAGGTAGGCGAAGTGAACCGGAAGATGGCGTTGCCAATGGTTCTCGGGAAGATACTGTGTGGGAGCAGTCTTGTTCGGAATCTAGCGAAGTTGCCGCAACTGCTGATTGCCGGTGCAACGGGGCGGGGGAAGTCGGTATTTCTGCATTCGTTCCTCTGTTCGCTGATTCAGAACAAGTCGCCGGAAGAGGTGCGGTTTGTGCTGATGGATCCCAAACGTGTTGAATTCAACGCGTATGCCGATCTCCCACACCTCCTCACTCCACTCGTATACGATGCGAAGGAAGGGTGCAAGGCATTGAAGAAGATTGCGGAGGAGATGGATCGGCGCTTCAGAATGTTCACGGAGGCGAAGTGCGGCGACATCGTTACTTTCAATGAAGGGAACAACAAGGAGAAATTGCCGTACCTTGTCGTGATTGTCGATGAGCTTTCAGACTTCATGATTCAGACACACGAACGTTTTCTTGCACTCTCAATTCGCATAGCGGCCTTGGGACGGGCGGCAGGTATCCATCTGGTCATGGCCACATCGCGTCTAGATCGGAACGTCCTTCCTGCCGAACTAAAGGTAAACATCCCGGCCCGTTTGGCATTTACGGTCAGTTGCAAAGCCGATTCGCGAACGATACTCGATGCCGACGGCGCCGAGTCGTTGAACGGGTCCGGTGATGCGCTCTTCCGGGATAATACCGGCGAACTCATCCGCTTGCAAGCTCCATACATTGATAGCAAGGACGTCGAAAGGATCGTTGCCGAGGTCATCCGCAAGTATCCCGGAAGGGAGGTGTCATTCCGATGCAAGGGAATATGGGGACGCCGGAAAGAGGTTCCTGCGCCTGCTTGTCAAGATACGCTCTACCTACGGGCCGTTGAGTTGATACGTAAAACGGGCAGAGCGTCAATCTCCCATCTCCAGCGGCAACTGGGGATTGGATACAACGACGCCGCCAAGATAATTGATCTTCTTGAGGAACGTGGCATTATCACTCCCCCCAAAGCCCCGAATGGACAACGCGAAATCTTGAATTAAAACGGTCGAAAACCTTTGTCGGTGGGGTTGACTTGGGGAACAAGTAGATGATATAATTGTGTGCGTTGCGAACACAAAAGGTAGTAAAAGTATGACAACAACTATAACTGCAAGAGTTGATTCCGAGAAGAAGCGTGAGGCCGAGGCGATTTTCAATGATATTGGAATGACGCTTTCAGGCGCAATAAATGTATTCATCAACGAAGTCGTGATGTACCAAGGCATTCCGTTTCAGCTCCGTCGCCGTTCTTCGACAGCGGACAGGTTGGAGGCAATAATGGACGAGACGGATGCCTACTGTCGTACCCATCACGAACGACTGACGCATTCCGAGGTGTTCGGACATGCACGTGAGGTCGCAAATGCTGGGCGAAGAATACACGCTTGAGTACCTTCCGCTGTTCAATGAGGAATTGGCGGATGCCGTTCGCTATATCGCGCTGAAGCTTCAGAATCCAGATGCGGCGAATGCACTGATAGACAATGTCGAGCGGGCAATAACCGAACGGTTGTTTGCGCCTGAATCATTTGAACCGGTTCCATCGGCAAAAGACAGAGAACATCCCTACTACAGAATAGCCGTCGGAAACTATCTTGTTCTCTATTGCGTCATCGGGAAAGTCATGGAGATTCGCCGGTTCGTCTATGCGCCAAGCGATTGGCAGTCGGATCTGTCGTGACCGGGTAGCGGCGCATGATTTGAGAAGGAGTGACATGAGCGAGTACTGCGCATCAATTTCCGGCGATTTCACCTGCAAGTTCTGCGGGCGGACATTCAAGGACATTCGCACGATGGTCCTGAACACCTGTATCAAAAACCCAACGCGCGGCGGCCGCCACTGTCCGGCGAGGTAATCTAACAAAACCAAGTGAGGACAAAATGAGCAACGAACCACAGATAGCAGTTGTAGATATGCCAATTCCAGAGTTAACAACAGATGCGGTGACCACCGGAAAACAGTTGTTGACTAAAGCAAAACGGATTTATGCGGATGAAGAGGATATATCGAAGGCGCTGCCGATATATGCAAAGGCTGCGACCGCTGGGAATGTTGAAGCATTCATGGAATTAAGTGAAATCCTTGAAGAAGAAGGAGGGGGTGATGCGATTCAGGTGGAAATGGCCCATGCGTTACAGGGAGCAGTGTTTCCTCATAAAGTAGCGGAAAGGGACATTGAATTTGTGAATAACTTTTTGTACTCTCATCTTAAAGACATGTCAATGCCAGACGTTAAGAAATTGCTCCACATTGCACAGTATTATGATATTCTGCAAAAGTGTGTTGAGGGACCAATAGAATGGATTCAGAATTACAATGATGCAATGAATGATGACAGTTGGATGTTTCCTGACGGGCACGATGATGGCGAGGCGATTGATGCTATGCGCTGTGATGAGGATGAGTAAGTCATAGTTAAAGTTACCGGTGCTTCACATGCAAGTTCTGCGGGCGGACATTTAAGGACATCCGCACGATGATCCTGAACACCTGTATCAAAAACCCAACTCGCGGCGGCCGCCACAGTCTGGCGAGGTAATAACCATAGAAGGAAAAACTATTATGAGCACAAGTCTCAAAGTTTTTTTTAAAGGGCTTTCTGAAAGAATGTACAAGGAGAATGATCTTTCAGATATAACATACGCCTTGTGCCTGGCTAACCTTTCTTTTCGGCAGTTCTTTCTTGATTTCTTCTTTAGAGGAAAGTTTCGATTGAAGCGGGGGGGCGACGTTGAATTTACACGAGAATGGAATGATGGCGATAATAATCGCCCTGATTTTAAAATTGAGGATAGGCGTTTAGGAAAATATTACATCGAGGTCAAGAAGTGGGATCGAAATCAACACTTTGAACCATATCTTCAATCCATTAAAGTACAACATCGAAAGGATTATGGGGCGAGCATGTCAGACGAAGATGCAGCTCGACATATAGGTTATATCTCAGCGTATAGAATTACGCAGATTGAATATCCGCAAAGTGTGAATTTTGAGGTACGTACATGGAGCGAACTATATGAGGATTTAAAGGCTTATGATTTTCTTGGTGATGATTCAATTCGTGCTTACGGTGAATACTTGCAAATTGTTTGTGGGATACAGGGGGACTTGGATTCGTATAGATTCAGGTTGGACGATTTTAAGAACGTTAAGGAATTCCTAAAAGCACTTAATGAGGCTGTAAAGAATTCAGGTAATAAGATCTATAGTCGTAGGTCTGGGTTCATAAGAAACTGCCGAGCAGGGACCTTCTTTGAAATCTCGAATTACTATGGTAGCCCCGTCTGGGGGTGGGTTGGTGCCTACTTTTCAGATTCAAAAGTTGAAGTTGTGGTTGATTTTGAGGATAAGGTTGGGTGGGGAAGAGCTGTTTGCGACAAATTTGGTAGAGCACCTTGTGAGGATGGTAAGACAATCTGGTATTATGCATCGGAAGGTGGTCATTTATATTTTTACATGACAGATAAAGATGGCGGGGATGTCAAGAAGTTCTTGGAGCGTGTTTTGCAAGAAATACAGGAACCTTACAAGGCGGAGTTGGCAATGCCTAGAGAACGTTCGACACAAACAATAGCGCAACAATTTGGGTATATGCTCGCAATGCGAAAGTTTCCAAGTATTATGGAGCGTGAGGATTTTAGTGTTGATGGCTTTGAGCTTGAATGGTCATCGCGTGATGATAGTGAAGTTCAGGGGCAACATTGTGGGCGGTATTTTACAGTAAATACCTCTGGGGCGTCGAGTCGTCACAGTTGGGATGGTTGGGCGGGCGTTTTGTACTCTGAAAGAAAACCTAAATTTGTGATTCAAATTAAAGGGGTTTCTGGATATGAGACTCAATGTGAAATTAAAGAAGAACCAGACATGAAGGCGATTGCGGCTGAGTTTAAAGAAAGACTAAAAGAATTCATCTCGAATAGAATGTAGGATGATGTCGGCGATCTTATGCAAGAAGAGTCGCCGGCGTGGTTTGACTGGATGTTTCGCGCCATTGAGTCGTCTGCGTTGTTCGTTTGATTTATGCGGCGGCGTTTTTGGGTTTTGAAGGCGCGTCGGTGGGTTGAGGGTTGGATCAGGGACCATTACCCCGACAATGATGTTCAGATCTTGGATTGCGATATGCGCACGGGCCGGGCGGCGATTTGCGTGGATGGGGGTGTGTGATCATGTGATGGTTGGCGTGTCGGGGTATGTGGAGGGGGAATGAACGGGTTGGCAGCCCGTTCTACGTTGCGGCGCGTCCGGAGGCCGTGCCCTACCCGCGGGGCGCAATCTGGCGGTCGCGCAGGAGCGCGACCCTCCCGCCGAGAGAGGCACGGGTGGGAGGGGATGCCTTGAGGTACTATGGTATTAGGTTTGCTCCAAAACGGATAGGCGTCCGCTTCGGAGCCACTAAAACGGACATATGTCCGTTTTGGTGTTGACTGCCGGGATGGCTTCTGATATAATCGCGGCATGAAAGCCAAAGGAAGAAAGAGCGACTATCCGCGAATCTACAAGACGATGGTGGAGGCACACCTCGGGGACTACAGGCAGATGGTATTCGTGTCTGGCCCGCGACAGGTTGGAAAGACCACGATATCCGAGTCTGTTGCAACGACGTACCTTAGTTGGGACGACGAGGACGCGCGTAAGGCGATCCAGTCCGGACAGCGGACACTTGCATCTCGTTATGGTCTTGAAGAGCACTCGGACTCGCAGCGGATTGTCGTGTTCGACGAAATCCACAAGTATTCGCGCTGGAAACAGTTCCTAAAGGGATTCTACGACCTGTACGGTAAGCGGTTCGGAATCGTGGCGACAGGCTCTGCACGGATGGATGTATACAAGAAGGGCGGAGATAGCATGATGGGGCGGTATTTCCCATACCGTATGCACCCGTTCTCGGTAGCTGAGCTCCTTGACGTGTCCATCCCCGGCGAGATGCTTGTCCGTAGTCCGCAGAAACTCGCTGACGACGAGTGGAATGCCCTCCTTCGTTTTGGGGGATTCCCGGATCCGTTCGTCTTTCGCGATGTCCGTTTCTCGAGAAGATGGAACGCGTTGCGTTTCGAACAGCTGACCAAGACCGACGTGCGTGACCTGACGCGCATCGGCGAGTTGGACCAGATTTCCGCTTTGGCAGAGATGCTTGCGAACCGATCTGGGGAACAGCTCGTCTACAAAAGCCTTGGATGCGATCTCGGCATTGATGAAAAGACGGCGAAGAAGTGGATCAAGGTGTTGCAGCATCTCTATTTCGGGTTCGAAGTGCGGCCTTGGTTCAAGAACGTCGAGAACTCTATCCGCAAGATGCCGAAGTGGTACATGCGCGATTGGGCCAATGTCCAGGACGAAGGCAAACGGGCGGAGACGCTTGTGGCCTGTCATCTCCTGAAGGCTGTAGAGGGATGGACGGACTTGGGATATGGCGACTTCACCCTTGGATATCTCCGCGACAAGTCACGTCGCGAGGTTGATTTTGTCGTGGCACGGGATGGAAAGCCGTGGTTCCTCGTCGAGGTGAAGAAGGGAGCGGCGGCGCTGTCGGAAGCATTAGGCTTCTTCCAACGCCGTCTCGGGGCGAAACATGCGTTTCAGGTCGTTCTCGATGCCGAATACGTCGATAAGGACTGCTTTGAACATGATGCTCCTGTGGTGGTCCCTGCGCGAACTTTCCTGAGCCAACTGTTTTGAGAACGATGGTCATAATTTGACCGGTAGGTAAGAAAATTGAGCATGGTATACGGCGGAGGCGGGAGCCTCCGCCGTGTTTTCTGTTTGGCACGAGAATTGCTTATGAGGGGCACGAACAAGAAACAAACTAAACGGAGACAATGACAATGGCGAAATTCAACGGCGACTACAAGAACGAATATGCGATGCTGCTCATGGGCGAGTACTTCCGCAACAGCCTCACCTATTTCAGGGGCGAGGTACACGATTCCAATTATTTTCGTCCGCTTCTACGCATGGCGGATGAGCGGACGATCGAACAGGCGATATATGATTTCTTCGGCGGCGATGACCTGGTGAAGTGCGACGTGGGGCGTTTCTGCGAGAATGAGGGACGCAACCCACGCAACGGGCGGAAGTACGGACACCCTGAGATGTTCTACCACCATGACGATCCGGAGGACACGATCCAGGAACTTTGGAACAACAAGGAACATCGTGAGAAGTGCCGGAAACTGCTGATTGGGATCGTGGACGGATTCATCGCAGCACGCACGAAAGCGGCTGAAGGCGATGTCCTCAAGGGGCGTTTCGAAGAATTGCGGCGCTTCTTCAAGTTTACCGACCTTGAGATGGACGCCATCAAGTATGCATTCATCAGAAGCAGTACGGCCTTTGAAAGCGATCCCTACCGGGGGCGGCGGTCAAATAACGATCTCAAAAACGAGCGGCTGAACTTCTTCGCCATGTGCATCGACCATTCAGTTGCGGAGGTCCGTGAGCTGCGGAATAATGAATCTCGTCTCAGGAAGTATGATTTCCTTGACGATGATCTGGATATTCGCGGTTCGATTCAGGAGTTCCTGAACGGCGAGGATGACAAGCCACTTCAGGGGCGCTTCTACCGCAAGGCGAAAGCGGATGATGTTCTGCCCTGGGATTTTTACGGGAAGGCACTCCAGCGGCATGGTACCTTGCTCAAGCGGTTGATTTCCTCAAAGAAGGGCGGGAAAGGCGTGAACATCCTTCTCTACGGCGAACCCGGGACCGGCAAGACGAGTTTCGCCATGACGCTTGCGAAGGAGCTTGGACTTGATGTGTATGAAATCATGCACGGCGAAGAGGACGGGCGCAACACGTCGTTGAATGCGCGTTTGATTGGTGTCCAGGTCTGCAACGAGCAGATTCCCATGGGGAAAGGAATGATGGTCGTTGACGAGGCAGATCAGATTCTCCGCACGGGTGGCGGCGGCGGATTGTTCGGATTTTTCTTCTGCAACGGGGATTCTTCCGAGAAGGGGCAGGTCAACTCGATGCTTGATTCGATCCGCTGCCCGACCGTCTGGATATCGAACGCATCGGCAGATTCCATGGCGGACTCCGTCCGCCGCCGCTTCGACTACTCGATCTACTTCAAGAAGCTGACACACGCGATGCGCGTCAACATCTGGAGAAATAACATCAAGAAACTCAAGCTCGGAAGACTGATTCCCCCATCCGACATCGACGCCTTGGCCGCAAAGTACGCCACGAGCGCGGGTGGCATCACTATGGTGCTGAAGAATCTCAAGGAGATGGCTCCGAAGCGTGACGAGGTTCCGGACCTGCTGGAACGGCTCATGGAACCACATTGCGAACTGATGGGAACGGAGACCTCCGACGATCTGATGTTGCCGGCCAAGGACTACTCGCTTGAGGGGTTGAACCTGAAGGGCGATGTGGAATTGGGCCGGATCACGGACGCAGTCCGCAACTTCTTCGCCGGGGTGGACGAAGGGAAGTCAGTTGAAGTGGATCGCCCGCGCATGAATCTTCTTCTGTGGGGGCCGCCGGGAACTGGCAAGACGGAGTTCGTGAAGTATCTTGCCAAGGCCGTCAATCGCAAGGTCGTCGTCAAGATGGGAAGCGATCTGCTCTCAATGTGGGTGGGCGGCACGGAGAAGAACATCAGGCGGGCGTTCGAAGAGGCGGAGGAGGACAACGCGATTCTCTTCCTCGACGAGATCGACGGCATCGTGCAGGATCGCTCCGGCGCGCAGCGGAGTTGGGAGGTCACGCAGGTGAACGAGCTCCTGCACCGCATGGAGAACTTCAAGGGCGTGATGGTGGGGGCGACGAACTTCATGGACAACCTCGACGCCGCCATCATGCGCCGGTTCACGTTCAAGCTCCAGTTCGACTATCTTGATGCAGAAGGCAAGCGGCTTTTCTTCGAACGGATGTTCAAGGCAGGCCTTACAGAAGCGGAAGCCATTCGCCTCGCTGGCATTCCCAATCTTGCCCCTGGCGATTTTAGAACTGTCCGCCAGTCGCTCTATTACCTCGGCGGCGCCGTTACGAACGAGACGCGCTTGAACGAACTCGAAAAAGAAAGCTCGCTCAAGAAGGGCACTAGCCGCCGTGTTGGGTTCTGATGGGGATGGGGCCAACTAAACTGAATTTCAGGTAGACGGTAGGAGCGAGTTTATGGTATGATAATGGCGCTCCCCGGGATTGAACTCCGTGGCAACGGGGGTACGAACGGGAGCCGTTGATGAGCCGTTGGGTTGAAACCGAAGGAGCTCTGCTGAGAACGGATCGAAAAGCCTGAAGGGTGGGCGGACGGTCTGCGAGGGGGCGTTGATGTCGGGAACCGCGGCCGCCGATTGGGAACGTGATGGAGGAGGCTTCCTCCGCGGGCTTGAGCGCGAAAGCGCGGCCTAAGCGTCGTCGGCATCGGGCGAGGCATCGCCTATTCCGAAAATGCGACCGTTGGCGCATTGTATCCAGTGGCCGATGTCCGGCTACGCGGTGCGTCGACACGACAACGAAAGGAATAGGACTATGAAGAAGCCAGCCGAACTCGGGGCGATCGACATCGCCGCCGTTCAATCCCGCATGCTCACGATACGCAACCAGCAGGTTCTGCTCGACCGCGATGTCGCCGCGCTGTATGGCGTGGAAACTAAAGCGCTCAACCAGGCCGTCAAACGTAATGCCGAAAAGTTTCCTACAGGTTACATTCTGAGAATGACGGATGAAGAATGTTCAAGGTCACAAATTGTTGCCTTGAACGGAGGGAGGGGGTCGAATCTAAAGTACCTCCCGTACGCATTTACAGAGCGGGGCCTCTACATGCTCGCAACAGTGTTGAAGAGTGCGCGGGCGACACAGGCCACCTTGGCCATCATTGAGACTTACGCCCAGGTGCGTTCGATGGTTCGCGACATGGAGGCGATCCAAACGGAGAAGGCGGGTTCGCCGGAACAGGCGAATCTGCTCACCCGGGCCGGTCACAAGCTTGCGGGGCTCATCGGCGACAATCTCTCCACTGTGTCGCGGAAGACGACGATAGAGCTGAATCTTGCGCTGCTCAAGATCACGCACGAAGTCACGCAGGGAAAGGAGTGATGGTGTGCATAGGCGATTTGAGTGGGAATAGACAGCGCAAGCGCTGTCATCGGGACAGGGGGGCATTGGCGCAAGCGCTGTCATCGGGACAGGGGGAGGCATTGGCGCAAGCGCTGTCATCGGGACAGGGGGAGGCATTGGCGCAAGCGCTGTCATCGGGACAGGGGGAGGCATTGGCGCAAGCGCTGTCATAGGGACAGGGGGAGGCATTGGCGCAAGCGCTGTCATCGGGACAGAGGGAGGCTTTGGTGCAAGTACTGCCATCGGAGCAAGGGCAAGTGTTGCTATCAGGAAATAAGCACAGGAGAGAGAAAATGAAAAAGTTGGAATCAGGGAATGAGATTCGCCACTTCCGGCGGTTTCGCGAGTATGACTACTCGCGGGGGGCGGCGCTTTTCATCACCATTGTCACAAATCCGCGGCGTCGGTTTTTCGGGAGGATTGTTGACGCGAGACTTCAAAAGACCCAGCTCGGGCTTGCGGTTGAACGGCGGCTGATCGAAATGGGGCAGATGCCGGGCATTCGTCTCTTCAACTCTGTTGTGATGCCGGATCATGTTCATTTGCAGCTTCACCTTCGCGCGGGGCTCTCTAAGCCACTGGTTGCGCTTGGGCGGGCGATCGGCGCGTTCAAGAGTCTATGCGCGAAAGACTTTCACGAGTTGACGGGCGAATCGGGCTCGCTCTGGCAACAGGGTTACCACGATTGGATTTGCCAATCGGCCGAGATGATAGCCGCCGTCAATCGCTATATAGACTACAATCCGCTGAAATTCGAGCTTCGCTACAACCAGCCGGAATTTCTCGCCATCCACGAGCCGCTGGCGGCTTGGCGGCTTTCCGCCGAAGAATTCTGGCGTGGCATTGGCGTTGTCGGGATGCTGGATGGCAGCATGCCTTTGATCGCGCTGCGCATCAGCCGCAAGCTCTCCCCGCGGCAAGTCGGTGAGGCCGTTTCGCGCATTCGCCGCCGCGCGGGAGATTACGTTTTTGTGGGAGGGTGGATCAGCCCAGGCGAGAAGGCCGTGCGCGATATGCTGCTCGCAGAGCCGAAGGGCAGGATCATTCAGATATTGCCATCGGCGATGCCACATGATTATAAAGTGGGCAGCTTGTGGCTAGGGGCGATTCGCGATCGCCGTGCGGCAATCATCGCGCGTGGCAACAGCGAGATCGAATTCTCGCGCGTGGCGTGCCTGGAGGTGAATGAGGCGGCGGCGAGGATAGCCACCGCAAGCGGTGGCATCGGGATGGCGCAAACGCAGGAATTGGCAGCGCAAGAGCTGAGATTGGCAACGCAAGCGCGGGGATTGGCAGCGCAAGTGTTGCCATCAGGACAAGGGCAGGGGCGGGAATTTGCAACGCAAGCGCTTCCATCAGGACTGGGGAAGGTATTGCCTTGTGGGAAAGCGGTTTATTGGCTGCCGGAAGGGCCGAAGGTCGTTTCTTGACGAACCGCTTGTGGTGTCCGCACTCGGAGAAAGCGCATGCTCGCAATTTACTCTCCAGGCAAGAGATTGCACATGGCCACGAGATAGTGCATTGCTGAACTGTGAGGTGTTTGGTAAAATAACGGCATGAAAAAATGTTTGGCTTCAATGGTCTTGTTCGCCGCTGGTATCGCTACGGCGGAGAGGGTCGAATGGGATTCGCCGGAGTCTCTTGCCGCATGGGCGAAGCGCGGGAATCAGATAGTCTCTGCATCCGTCAAGGACGGCGCGCTGCGCGTCGTGTGCGGCGGCGGGGACGCGCAAGTGTATAGCGGGAAGTTCGACCTCGCCTCCTCCGCCTCGCAGGAAGTGGTGTTCCGCGCGAAGGGGAACCGCTCCGGCGTCGGCGAGATCTTCTGGATCGAACCCGGGAAGAGCGCCGTGCAGAAGCAGTCCGTTCGCTTCGAATGGAACGGCGACGGCGAGTGGCATGAATATCGCGTGCGTCCGTTCTGGCAGGGGCAGCGACGCATCGGCCAGCTGCGTATCGACTTCCCGGTCTCCGCCGCGGAGGGCGGCGAGTTCGCCATCTCGTCCATTGCCATAGACGCTCCGCCGCATCCAGTCGCGATCCAGGCCGCCGACTACGGCGGGCTTCTCCTCGGAGTGCGAGCCGAATCGCCCGGCAAGGGCGAGTTCTCCTGGGCGTCGTCTTCCAAGAGCGGATTCACGACTAAGACGTTTCGCCACCCCGGCGACGGACGCCTCCATTTCATCTACCTTGACCTCTCCTCGCACCAGAATTGGGACGGCGTAGTCTCCTGGACCAACCTCGTGCTGGGCGCCGCGCGGGTTGATTCCGCTGCGTTCGTGCGCGACGAGCCGGAGCTGCCGCCCGATTTTGTGGTGAAGAGCGCAAGGGCGGAAGACGCTTTCAACCGCGTTGGCGAGCGGACTCCTGTGCGCGTGTTGATCCATAACCTCGGCACGGCGCCCGCGCGGCACGTCTCGGTCTCGGCCGGTCCGCTTCCGCCGGGTGTGCGGCTCGTGAACGCGGCGGAGCTTGCCGACATCGGCGAAGTGCCCGGGCTGAGCGACCGTTCCTTTGCCGCCGTGTTCGAGGCCGACAGGCCCTGCGAGTTCACCGCACAGCTCTCTCTCAAGGCAGAGGGCGTAACGCCGATCCCCGTCTCGGCGTCTGTGAAGATACTACCTTCCCTCGGTCTTCCCAAGGCGTCGTACGTGCCCGAGCCGAAGCCGGTGGAGACGGACTATGACATCGCCGCGCTTTATTTCCCCGGCTGGCAGCGCGCGACGGCGTGGCAGCGAGTCTGGAACGTGTGCCCCGAGCGCAAACCCGTGCTGGGATGGTATGACGAAGCTAATCCCGAGGTGGTGGACTGGCAGATCAAGTGGCTTGTGGAGAACGGCATCCGCACGCTGTATGTGGACTGGTACTGGGATCGCGGCAGACAGCACCTCGACCATTGGGTGAAGGCGTTCTACAAGGCTCGCTACCGCCGCCACCTGAAGTGGGCGATGATGTGGGCGAACCACAACGCGAAGGGCAGCCACTCCGTGGAAGACCAGCGCGCCGTGGTCAAGTTCTGGATTGAGAACTACTTCAACACTCCGGAGTATCTGCGCATCGACGACAAGCCCGTGGTGTGGATATGGGCGCCTTCGGGCATGGACCGCGACGTCGGCCCCGGCGGCTGCCGCAAGCTGCTGGAGCTCTCGCGGCAGATGGCGCGCGAGGCCGGCTACAAGGGCATCTACTTCATCGCGATGAAATGGCCCGAGGCGGATTGGAGCGAAAATGCTGTTCAGGCGTGCAAGGACCGCGGCTTTGACATGACAGGCATCTACCACTTCATGGACCACGGCGGGAAGGCCGCCTCCAACCGCCGCTACAGCTACGACCTCTGCGTGGAGGCGAGCCTGCCCGCCTGGCGCAAGCGGCACTCGTCCGGAATACTGCCGTTCTTGCCCAACCTCTCCACCGGCTGGGACGACCGCCCGTGGAACGACCATTGCGAGATATACGGGAAGAGCGTGGACGGCTTCCGCCGCATCTGCCGCGACGCAAAGGCATTCGCGGACGAGACCGGTGTGAAGCGCCTTTGCATCGCGCCGCTCAACGAATGGGGTGAGGGCTCCTACGCCGAGCCGAACGCCGAGTTCGGATTCGGGTTCTACGAGGCGGTGCGAGATACTTTCTGCAAGAAACCGGCTGATGGCTGGCCGGCAAACTATGGTCCGAAGGACGTGGGGCTGGGGCCATACGACCTGCCGCCGCCAGAGAATGCCACATGCGTCACCTCATGGGATTTCACTAAGGGCGGTGTGCAGGGATGGCGCGCGATGATGGGGCTGTCTGACATCACGACGTCGTCGCATGGATTGACTTCCAGCACGATGACGGGTGATCCGGCGTTCTGCGTGTCGTTTGTTCCCGTCTTGGCCCGCGAGTTCGGCGAGGTGGTGGTGCGCATGAAGGTGGAAGGCGGCGTGCCGGCGGGGAAGTGCCAGCTCTTTTGGGCAGGCCCTGGGAGCAAGGAGAGCGAACACGCGTCCGTGTCGTTGCCCGTCGTGACCGACGGCGCGTTCCACGACTATCGCTTCACAGTCGGCTCGAAACGCGCCTGGCGCGGACGGATCAACTATTTCCGCTTTGATCCAACGCAGGTTCCGGGCCTACGCGTGACGATTGAATCCGTCAAGATGACGCCGGCTGCGGGGCTCAATTGAAATGTCTGTTCGCCCTAATTGAATCCAGTTGCCATCCCAACGATTTTCATGGGGGTTCTACATGATATCCCAGGTCCAACTTCATGGTCTATGATATTGTGGACGCTTCAACATGGTGATTGTTGCAGGAGGTTTCCACATGTATGTGAAATTATGGTATAATAAAACCGGATTTCGCCGGCGGAGTGTCGGCACGCAAAAACAACGGAGAAAAAAATGAAGAGACGCGAGTTCATTAAGACGGGCGCGGGGGCGTTTTTCATCGCCGCCGCAGGCAGGGCTTTCGGGGCGGATGCTCCGTCCAACAGGATAAGGCTGGCGCTGGTGGGATGCCATGCGAAGGGTCGCGGCGCGGCCGTGATGAAGGAGCTCCTAAAGGTGCCCGGGCTCGAGATCGCATACGTGTGCGACGTCGACTCCAGAGCGCGCGATTTCGCCGCCGAAGCCGTGAAGAAGATCGCCGGATATGAGCCGAAGAAGGAGAAGGACCTCCGCGAGATACTCAAGGATCCGCTAGCCGACGGAATCGTGTCCGAGACGCCCGACCACTGGCATGCCCTCAGCGCGGTGATGGCGATGCGCGCGGGGAAGCACGTCTACGTGGAGAAGCCGTGCGCGTTCTGTCCGCGCGAGGGCGAGATACTGCTTGAAACATGGAAGAAGACGGGCAAGGTTCTGCAGGTGGGCTCGCAGCGCCGCAGCGCCGCCTCCATCCGCGCCGCGATGGACGCCATCAAGGCGGAGAGCCTTATTGGCGAGCCGAAGTGGGGCAAGACCTGGTACATGACGCGTCGCAACCCCATTGGGAAGGGCAAGCCGATCGCAGTTCCCGAGTGGCTCGACTGGGACATCTGGCAGGGGCCCGCGCCGCGCGAGGCGCTTCGCGACAACGTGATCCACTACAACTGGCACTGGTTCCGCAACTGGGGCACCGGCGAGGCCGGAAACAACTCCGTCCATTTCGTAGACATCGCCCGCTGGTGCCTGGGAGTTGACTACCCCGAGCGCGTAGTCTCCTCCGGCGGCAAGTACTGGATCCCGGCGGACACCGACTGGGAGTGGCCCGACACGCAGAACATCTCCTGGGAGTTCCCCGGCGGCAAGTTCCTCACCTGGGAGGGCCTTTGCTGCACGAACGTGAAGCCCTACATGGACGTCTCCACGGGCGCGATGGTGTATGGCGACAAGGGCAGCGCGTTCTTCGCGCCCTCCGGCGCCGTGAAGGTGTTCGACATGAAGGGCAAGATCGTGCGCGCCTGGGACGCGAAGTCCGGCCAGGCCATCACCACCAACACCGACAACCGCTCCGGCGGCGGCTGGAACGACTCCACCAAGGAGCATTTCGCGAACTTCGCGGAGTGCATCCGCGCGAACACGCCCGAGAAGGCGCACGCTAACGCCGACGTGGGCGTGAAGTCCACGCACCTCGCTCTCATCGGCAACGTGGCGCAGTTCACCGGCGGCGCCGTTAAGATCGACCCCGCAACGGGACGGCCCGTGGGCAATCCTGCCGCCGAGGCGCTCTGGAGCCGCGAATACGCCAAAGGCTGGGAGCTCGTTTGATGGGCTCCGGCCTGCACGTGGTCGACTACGCGGTCATCGCGGCGTTCTTCGCCGCGATGGTCGGCGTAGGCGTGTTCTACAGCCGCCGATCGAAGTCCGACGCGCAGTTCTTCGGTTCCGACAAGTCCATCCCATGGTGGCTTAGCGGAGTCTCGTTCTACATGAACAGCTTCTCGGCGCTGGCGTTCGTGATGTACTCGGCGCTTGCGTACAAGTTCGGCTGGGTGCCGGTGACGGTGAGCTGGCTCTCCGTGCCTGCAGTGCTGCTGGGCGCGTGGTTCCTGGCCGTTCGGTGGCGGCGCGCGGCGAAGGGAAGCCCCATCGACTACATAGCCACGCGCTACACGCCGGGAATGTGCCGCACGCTCGCCGTGCTGGGGCTGCCGATGCAGCTTCTGGACAATGCTCTCAAGCTTCTCGCGATCGGCACCGTGGTGGGCGTGGGGATGGGATTCCCGCTCTTCTGGTCCATCTGCATCTCGGGCGTGATCATCGTGCTCTACACGTTCCTGGGCGGGCTGAAGGCTACGCTCGTATGCGACTTCATCCAGTTCTTCGTGATACTTGCTGTGGTGTTCGCCCTGCCGCCGCTCTGCCTGGGGCGGCTTGCCGCGGTTGACGGCGGCACGGGGATGGTGCATGGCTTCCGGGTGTTTCTCGACCGCGTTCCGGACGGGTTCTTCTCGTTCACAAACGGCAAGTACGGCTGGACGTACATGCTCGTATTCTTCTGCGCGGTGGGGTCGACGCTCTCGACGAACTGGTCGCTCGTGCAGCGCTACTACACCACGAAGAGCGAGAAGGACGCTAAGAAGATGGCGTATCTCGTCGCGACGCTGCTCTTCCTGGGGCCGCCCCTCTTCTTCTTCCCTGCGATGGCCGCCCGCGTGTTCATGCCCGAGCTCGACATGAACAACTCCGAGGCGATGAACGCAGTCTATGCGACGGTGTGCAAGTCGATTCTCCCCGCCGGCATGATAGGCATGGTGATAGCGGCGATGTTCTCGGCCACGATGAGCTCTCTCGCGGGCAACTTCAACGCGGCGGCGTCCGTGATGATGAACGAGCTGTACCTGCGCGTCGACAAGACTGCGACGCCGCGCAGGCGGATGGTCGCGGCGCGCGCGGCGACGGTTCTCGTGGGCGGCGCCGTGGTGGCTCTCACGTTCGTGATGCAGTACGCCCAGGGCGCGAAGGACCTCTTCGACGTCACGAACAAGATGTTCGGCGTGTTCCTCCCGCCGATCGCCATTCCGATGCTGGCGGGCGTGTTCGTGCGGAGTCTTTCGCGCCGCGCCGGCATGGTCGGCCTGGTGGGCGGCATGGCGGTGGGAGTGGCGCTCTTCTTCGTGGGCGGCAAATATCCATTTCTCCGCGAATTCGAGTGGATGTTCCCGTTGACGGGCGTCGCCACGGTGGCGTTCCTCGCGCTCGGCACGCTGCTGCTGCGCGACTCCACGGCCGAGCGCGCCGAGGTGGAAGGATTTTTCAAACAGCTGGAAACGCCGCAGGGCGATGAAAAGAAAGGCATAGAAAAATGAAAAAAGCAGACATTGGCCTTGTGGGCCTCGCCGTGATGGGCGAAAACCTCGTGATGAACATGGAGTCCAAGGGCTTCACGGTGGCGGTGTACAACCGCACTGTTGAGAAAGTGGACAACTTCGTGAACGGCCGCGCCAAGGGCAAGAACATCATCGGCTGCCACTCCGTGGCCGAGCTTGTCGCGAATCTGGAGCGTCCGCGCAAGGTGTTCCTGATGGTGAAGGCCGGCGCGGCGGTGGACGCGATGATCGACACTCTCATCCCCGCCCTCGAGCCTGGCGACATAATCATCGATGGCGGCAATTCGCACTTCCCGGACACGATCCGCCGCACGAAGCTCGTCGAGGAGAAGGGACTCCTCTATGTCGGCACGGGCGTGTCCGGCGGCGAAGAGGGCGCGCTCAGAGGCCCGTCGCTCATGCCCGGCGGCTCTCCCGCCGCGTGGCCCGCCGTGAAGCCCATCTTCCAGGCGATCTGCGCGAAGGTGGAGGGCGGCGCTCCCTGCTGCGACTGGGTGGGCGAGAACGGCGCCGGCCACTTCGTCAAGATGGTCCACAACGGCATCGAGTACGGAGACATGCAGCTCATCTGCGAATGCTACCAGCTGATGCGCGACTACGTGGGCCTCTCCGACGACGAGATGCACGAGGTCTTCAAGAAGTGGAACGAGACGGAGCTCGACAGCTACCTCATCGAGATCACGCGCGACATCCTCGCCTACAAGGACGCCGACGGCTCTCCGCTCGTCGAGAACATACTCGACACAGCAGGACAGAAGGGCACCGGGAAGTGGACGGGCATCGCCGCCCTTGACGAGGGCGTGCCTCTCACGCTCATCGGCGAGGCCGTATTCGCCCGCTGCCTCTCCGCCATGAAGGCCGAGCGCGTCGAGGCCGCCAAGGCGTTCAACCGCCCGAAGGTTGCGTTCTCCGGCGACAAGGCGGCGTTCGTGGAGAACCTCCGCCAGGCGCTCTTCGCCTCGAAGATCGTCTCCTACGCGCAGGGCTACACGCTCATGCGCGCCGCCGCCAAGACGTATGGCTGGAACCTCAACTACGGCGGCATCGCGCTCATGTGGCGCGGCGGCTGCATCATCCGCAGCGTCTTCCTCGGCAAGATCAAGGAGGCTTACGACAAGAACCCCGCGCTCACGAACCTGCTCCTCGATCCGTACTTCAAGGAGACGGTGGAGAAGCTCGTGCCGGCGTGGCGCGCCGTTGCCGCTGCGGCCGTGACGAGCGGAGTGCCCGCCCCGGCCATGACGTCCGCCCTCGCCTACTTCGACGGCTACACCACCGAGCGCCTTCCCGCGAACCTCCTGCAGGCCCAGCGCGACTACTTCGGCGCGCACACGTACGAGCGCCTGGACTCGCCGCGCGGACAGTTCTTCCACACGAACTGGACGGGCCGCGGCGGCAGCACGTCCGCCGCCACCTACAACGCCTGACTTCGACGCAATGCCGTCACGCCCGACGCTTGCGGCGATTCTGCCGTTCGGCGCGTGGATAGCGCTGATGACGTTTCTGCCGGCTACGGCGGGGGCGTACGCAGTCAGGTCCGCCGTCGTTGCGGCGGCGCTCGCGTGGGCGTGCTGCGTCCTGAGGCCGAGCTGGCGCGTATCGCCGCGCGCCCTCTTCTGGGGGCTTGCGGCCGGCGCGTTCGTGGCGGCGTTCTGGATATTCCCAGAGTCCTGGGGCTGGTACCGCAAATGGCTGCTCTGGCCGTTTGGCGCGGAGCCGCCGCCCTCCGCGGACGCCCCGTACGACCCGGCAGTCTGCGGATGGCCGCTCACGATCGCGAAGCTCGTCGGGAGCGCCTTCGTGATAGCCCCGGTGGAGGAGCTCTTCTTTCGGTCGTTCCTCTACCGCCGGCTCCAGTCGCGCGACTGGCTCGCGGTGCCGCTCTCGCGCTTCGACGTCTCGGCGTTCGTCTGGACGGCGGGGCTCTTCTCGCTTGAGCACCCGCCGCGCTTCGTCGTGGCGGCGGCGTGCGGGGTCGTGTACGGCGCAGTCGCCGTGCGCTTCGGATTGGGAACCGCGATCGTGGCGCACGTCGTCACCAATCTGCTCCTGGCCCTTCATGTGATCCACCACGGAGCCTGGGCGTTCTGGTGAGCAGGGCAAATGGCGGAAGACAGCCGTCGAAGGATATTTCAAACCATCCATACACCAACTAACAACCAACAGACAAGGAAAGGCAATGAAGAAACTGTTTGTCGTCTCGATATGCGCCTCTGCCCTCGCCCTCGGCGCAGGCGAATGGGCCAAGCCCGAATGGATCCCGCGCGAAAAAGGCCTCTACCGTTCGCAGGTGCACCGCGGCGGCGGGGCTAAGTCACGTCCCGACAACTCGCTCGAGACCTTCCTCTGGTGCTGGGGCCACGGCCTCGCCCCCGAGGCCGACGCGCGCCTCACAAAGGACGGCGTGGCGATCGCCATGCACGACGGCACGCTCAAGCGCATCGGCCGCGGCATCTCGAGCGAGCTTGCGAACACGCAGATCAAGAACCTCACATGGGACCAGGTGCGCGACGTGGACACCGGCTCGTATCTTGGCGAGCAGTACGCCTCCACGCGCCTTGCGACGATGGAGGCCGTCTTCGCCTGCATGAAGGGGCGTCCCGAACGGCTCCTCTACGTGGACGAGAAGGGCGCGCCGCCCGAGCTCATAGCCGAGCTCGCCGAGAAGTTCGGAGTGATCGAGCAGACCTACTACTGCTCCCCCAACTGGCGCCTCATTCCGCGCTGGCGCAAGATCGCCCCGAAGGGACGCTCGATGGTGTGGATTGGGAACTTCCCCAAGGACAACTCCCCCGAGAGCGTCGCGAAGACCGAGGCGTTCGTGCAGAAGCGCCTTGACGAGATGGCCGCCGTCGGGTTCGACGGCATAGACCAGGTGCAGATACACGTGCGCACCGACCTCAAGCGCGACGATCCGTTCTGCCCGTCGACTCCGTTCCTCAAGCGGGCGATCGAGCTCCTGCACAAGCACGGAGTTTCCGCCCAGACGGTCACATGGACCGAGGGGCGGAACAAGGACGTCCACCGCCGTCTCTGGGCTCTGGGCTTCGACCATTTCACCACAGACTATCCCGAGACCTTCTTCGAGCTGGTCGAGGAGTTCAAGAAGACGCCATGACGCTGCAGCAGCTGAAATACGTGGACCGGGTCGCGTCCGTCGGTTCGATAAGCGAGGCGGCGCGCCGCCTCTTCGTCTCGCAGCCCACTCTCACCGAGGCCGTCCGCACTCTCGAGGAGGAGCTGCGCATCGCAATCTTCAACCGCACGTCAAGGGGCGTGGCGGTGACGCGCGAGGGCGAGGAGTTCCTCGCCTCCGCGCGCCAGATCCTCGACGATGCGGCGAGGATACAGGAGAAGTACACGGGCAAGGCCGTCCGCCGCCCGCAGTTCGCCGTCTCGTGCCAGCACTACGCCTTCGCGGTTGACGCCTTCATGGAGGTGGTGCGGGCCAACGGCGCCGACTCCTACGACTTCACCCTGCGCGAGACCGTCACGAGCGAGATCATCGACGACGTCTCCCGCCTTAGGAGCGAGATCGGCATCCTCTACCTCTCCCGCCGCAACGAGAGGGCCATATCGAAGATCCTGAAGAAGGACGATCTCTCGTTCGAGGAGCTCTTCGCCGCGAAGCCGCACGTCTTTCTCGGCAAGAGGCATCCGCTCGCCAGAAAGAAGGGGGCGATCCTCCCGAGGGAGCTGGACGCATACCCCTACATCTCCTACGAGCAGGGCGTGGACAACGCGCTCTATTTCGCCGAGGAGGTGATGCCGTCGATCGACCGCAAGAAGAACATCCGCGTGCGCGACCGCGCCACCATGACCAAGCTGGTCCTGGGGCTCGACGGCTACACGGTGTCGTCGGGGGCGAACAGCAGGATGTACTCGAACGACATCGTGGCCGTGCCGCTCAAGATGGAGGACACCATCCGCGTGGGCATCATCCGCCGGCAGGGGATCGACCTTTCCGCCCCGGGCAGGATGTTCGTGGAGGCGGTGAAGTCCAAGCTCTGATCCGGTACGCGTCTTGCGCGCGCGGCGCGATTCTGCTACAATCTCATGCGTCATGAGACCCATTGAAGAAATACTGGCGGAAGTGGACGCCAACATCGCCGCCGCGTGCGCGAAGGCCGGGCGGCGCCGCGAGGACGTGGAGATCGTCGCCGTGACGAAGACGCACGGCCCGGAGGTGGTGCGCGAGGCATGGGACGCCGGACTGAGGATCGTCGGCGAGAACAAGGTGCAGGAGGCCGCGTGGAAGCGTCCGGCGTCCGTGGGCGGCCCGGAATGGCATCTGATAGGGCATCTGCAGAAGAACAAGGTGCGCGCGGCCCTCGAGCTTTTCGACTTCTTCCATTCCGTCGATTCGCTCGCCCTCGCGGAGCGGATGAACCGCATCGCGGACGAAATCGGGGCGGCGCCGCACGTGCTCCTCGAGGTGAACGTGTCCGGCGAGCGTTCGAAAAGCGGTCTCGCGCCGGCCGACGTGCCGGCCGCGGTGGAGGGCGTCCTCGCCGCGTGCCCGCGCGTGACGCTCGAGGGATTCATGACGATGGCCCCGTTCGTCCCGCACGAAAAGATCGAGGAGACGCGTCCGTTCTTCGCCCGCCTCCGCGGGCTTCGCGACGAGATGGAGCAGAAGTTCGGCGCCTCGTTCCCGCGTCTTTCGATGGGCATGACGAACGACTACGTCGTGGCCGTGGAGGAGGGCGCCACGTGGGTGCGCCTCGGGACGGTGCTGTTCGGAGAGCGCCCCAAGGCCGCGCCGCAGCGGTCCGTGGACGCCGGTGACGCCGGCGAGTCGGGCGAAGGCGGCGGCGAATTCGACCGAGTCCTCGATTGAGGCCGCGCATGTTCTCCGCCGACTGCACAGTGCTTGTGACGTCCTGCGACGCCTACCGCGACGTGGAGGGCCCGTTCATCGCGCTATGGCGGAAGTTCTGGCCGGACTGCCCGTTCGAGACGGTGCTCCTCGCGGAGACAGAGCGGCCAGCCTCCGCCGGTGCGCCTTCATTCGACAGTACCATCGCCACCGGGCCGGGGAAGACGTGGTGCCAGATGCTCGCAGACGCGCTTTCGCGCATCGGCACCCCGTACGTCATGATGGTGATGAACGACTACTTCCTCGAGGCGCCGGTGGACACGCAGCTTGTCTTGAAGCGGCTCTCCGAGGCCAAGGCGTTCGACGCCGCCAATGTGCGTCTGGAGCCGAATCCGCCTGGACGCGTCCCTTGGCCCGGATCGGACCTCATGGAGTACCCGAAGAACACAGCATACTGCGTCACGTGCCAGACGGGCATATGGAACAGGGAATATCTCGCCGGCCTTGCCGCGCGCAACAAGAGCGCGTGGGAGTTCGAGAGGTTCGGGTCGTTCATGCTTGCGGACGAGAAGCGCCCCCTGCTTGTGTCCCAAAGGCGCGAATTCCCGTTTCTCGACGCGGTGCACAAGGGCTACTGGGAACCGTGGGGGGTGCGGGTGATGGCCGAGAACGGCGTGGAGTACGACTTCTCTCGGCGCGGCGAGCCGCCGCTTTCCGTTCGTCTCCGCGAAGGGGTGAAGAAGCTCGTCTTCGCGATCTTCCCCTGGACGCTGATAGTGCGCGTGCAGAATGCGCTAGGCGTCGGGATGAAGGAGCGCAGGCGCGGCGCCCAGGGCTAGGCCCATGCGGGCCATGGGCTCCATGACGAACGGCCGCGACGCGGCGCGCGGATGCGGAAGGACGAGGGAGGGGTCGTCCGACACAACGCCCTCGTAGTCGATCATGTCGATGTCTATCGTGCGCGGCGCGTTGCGCACCGGCCCGCGCACGCGGCCGAGGTCGTCCTCGATGGCGTGCATGCGGCGGGAGAACTCCTGGGGGGAGAGGCATGTCTCGAACAGGAGCACGCGGTTTAGGAACTTCATCGCGGCGAACTCGTCGGGAACGCCCACGGGATCCGTCTCGTCGGTGCCGCCCGAGCTCAGCAGACGGGTGGACGGCATCGCGGAGAGCGCCGCCTGCGCGCGGTCCAGATAGTCCATGCGCGGCTCGATGTTCGATCCAAGGCACACCACCACGCGCTTCGGCGCGCGCCAGAGCATCACGGCGGTGGCGAGGACCGAGTCGTCGGATGGCCGGCGGATGCGGTGGCAGGTGCGCACGCCGTCGCAGAACGCCTCGGAGACTAGCCGGTCGCCTGCCCTGGCCGCTTTGTGGAACACGATGTCCATCTCCTCCGGGCCGTCCTGGCGCTCCGGCACTGCCTCCAGCATCCATTCGGCGTAGTGGACGTTGTTCACATGGTCGTTGAAGTCCAGGTCCCCTCTGCGCACGAGCACCTCGACGGACGAGGTGACGGACGGAAGGGACGGCGATTTGCCGCCGAGGTCCTCCAGCGCCACGGCGGGCGTCCCTGCTGGCACCAGCGAGGCGAATGACTCGGGGAGGCGGGCGATCCGCTGCGCCTTCATGTCAACATAAAGCCATTCTGAGTGCGCTTCGAGGATGAGCGAGCCCTCGGAGTCCGCCGCCTGGAACGAGCGGTTGGCGATGAGGCGGCCTTTCATGCCGCAAGGCCAGGTGCGCATGGTCACGGTCTCGCCCCAGGGGACGTAGCGGGACACCTTGACGTGCAGGCGCGAAAGCATCCAGGTTAGGCCCTCTTCCTGGAGCTTGCGGATTCCCCATCCGAGGGAGTCGGCGCTTAGGCCGGCGATCTCCTGCATGTAGTTGCAGAGCGTCGGGAGCGTCACGCGATCGGCCACGCCGGCCTCGTATGAGCGCACAGCGAAGGTTTCGTCGAAAGGATGTGCTGACTGGATGAAGCCGGCTGTTTTTTTCTCCATGGCCTGTTCTCCGATTAGAGGTATTTTAGCCTTTCCGCCTGAGGGTGTCAAATCGGCATTTCGGAGGTATGGGGTGGAGTCGTCAATCAAGCGTCTTAGAATGTAAAATGAATGAAAACACTCTTGCAAACTACACTCAGTTCGGGTATAATACTCTTCCATAACTCAAGGAGTATATTGACAAAATGGTGACAGCAATCATCGTCGCGGCCGGCAAGTCCGAGCGCATGGGAGCCGGAACGGACAAGGCGTTTCTGAATCTGGGCCCGAAGCCAGTCGTGGCCTGGAGCCTTCTCGCCTTTGAGCGCTGCGCGGACGTGGACCAGATAGTGCTGGCCGTGCGGAAGGACCAGTTGATCGCCGCGAAGGCTCTTGGGCGCATGTTCGGTATTTCCAAGCTGCGCGCGATCGTGCCGGGAGGCAAGGAGCGGCAGGACAGCGTCCAGGCATGCATGAAGGAGATGGACTCCGACACCCGTGTGGTCGTAGTGCATGACGGCGCGCGCCCGTGCGTCACTCCAGATACGATTTCCGAGGTGGTCAAGCTCGCCCGCCGTTCAGGTGCCGCCGTTGTGGGTCGCAGGATCTTCGACACCGTGAAATACGTCGAGAAGGGCACCACCGTGACGCGCACGGAGGACCGCTCCAAGCTCTGGGCGGTGCAGACTCCGCAGGCATTCCAGGCGTCGCTTCTGCGCCGTGCCTACTCCGCGCTCGCCGCAGACGCGACCGTAACCGATGACGCCTCCGCCGTCGAGGCGTTGGGCGAGCCGGTCAAGATCTACGAGACGAACAAGCCCAACCTCAAGATAACCACGGTGGACGATCTGCAGATCGCCGCCGCCGTCGTGCTCAAGAGCTGACGAAAGGAAACATGTCAAAAGTCTTCGCGATACTTGGCGACATACACGCGAACATCGACGCGCTCAAGACGGTGCTCGATGATGCGCGCGCCCAGGGCGTGACAGACTTCGCCTCGGTGGGAGACGTCGTAGGATACAACGCGGCGCCGGCAGAGTGCATCCGCGTGGTCCGTGACGAACTGCGCTGCCCCGTGGTGCGAGGCAACCACGACCACTACGTCTCGTACGTGGACGAGTCGCTGGCCGACTTCCATCCGATCGCCGCCAGCGTCGTGCAGTGGACGCGCGACCAGCTCACGCCCGAGGACATCACCTGGCTCCACGACCTGCCGCTCTCCAAGCCCGTAATGGGCTTCACGCTCGTCCACGCCACGCTCGACATGCCCGCCCACTGGGGATACGTCTTCGACAACATCGACGCAGCCGCCAGCCTCGAGTACCAGCGCACGCAGATCTGCTTCCACGGCCACACGCACGTGCCCATCATCTACGAGAAGATGGGCGGCATCACCCACTACGAGCCGTGCGACTTCCGCGTGGAGATTGGCCAGAAGCTCTTCATCAACGTGGGCAGCGTGGGCCAGCCGCGCGACGGCGATCCGCGCGCGTCCTACGTGATCTACGACATGGCCACGAAGACGATCCGCTTCCGCCGTCTTGAGTACGACGTGGCCGCGGCGCAGGCGCGCATTCGCGCCGCCGGACTCCCCGAGAGACTCGCAACGCGACTCGCGGAGGGGCACTGAAGTGGACTGCAGGGCGCTGAGGACCGGCTTTGCGATGTTCGCGCTGGCGGTGCTAGCGGGATGCCTGGGCACGTCGCGCCCTGCCGTGAGGGCGTGGACGGTCGAGCCGCCGGGGTCCGACGTCGCATCGCGTCCGCCTGTGCGTCTTGACGAGCTTACGCCCCCGCCGTTCAAGGCGACGCGTCTCGGCGGAATCTCAGTCCTGCCGCCTTACGACGGAGCGGCGATGCGCGTCAAGCGCGCCGACGGTACGCTCGCGGAAGACTCCTACAATGTCTTCGCCGCTCCGCCCGCGCAGTTGCTGCGCCGCCCAGTGATGGGGGCACTCGCGAACGAACCGCGCTTCGGCCGAGTGCTGCCGCCGGTGTCGTCCGCCTCGTCTGAGGCCGTCGCCGAGGTGCTGGTCTCCGAGCTGGCACTCGACTGCCGCGATGGACGCAAGGCGGTCGTGCGCCTTGGTATGAACGTCGTGAAGGGACGCGACGTGGTGCTTTCCGCAGAGGCGTCGGGATCGGCGGACGCCGCGTCGGGCGACTACAGCGAAGCGTTTTCCAAGGCGTTCAACGATGCGCTTCGCGAAAGTCTCGTGAACCTGAAATGAGCGGACGAGATGCCCGAACAGACCCGTCGCCAGCCTTCCCCTCTTCGGATGCGACTCCGCCTGCTGGCGCTTTCTTTCGCCGCCACCTTCTCCTGCGTCGCCTCGCCAGTCTTCATCTTCGCGAGCGACCCTGTTGAGTTTTCCAGGGCGGACGCCGCAGCTGCCTACGCCGCCGCCGCCGTTCTCGTGAAGGAGCACACACCGCGCCATGCCGGCACCCCAGGCGCGCGGCACGCCGCCGAGTGGATACTCCGCCGCGCCGTCGCCTCCGGGCTTCAGGCCCGGCTCGACGTCTTCCGCGCTCCGGCCCCAGGCGGCGAATGGGACTTCGCCAACGTGGTCGGCGAGATCCCCTGCGCCGACGGCCCCGGCGCGCCGTGGCTCGTCTTCCTCTCGCATTTCGACACCTACCCCAACGCCGGACCTGGATTCGAAGGCGCGAACGACGGCGCCTCCACCACCGGACTGCTCCTCTCCCTTGCCGTCACCGTCCGTCGCGCAGGCCCGCCGCGCTTCAACGTCGCCTTCATCTGGACCGACGGCGAGGAGGCGCGCTATGCCTATGGCCCCGCCGACGGATTCCAGGGGTCCAAACGCGCGGCGGCGGAGTTCAAGCGCCTAGGCAGGAAAGTGCGCGCAGCCGTGAACCTGGACATGCTGGGCGACCGCGATCTCCACATCGAACTGCCTGCGAACGCAACGCCGTCCCTCAACGACCTCGTCATGCGCGCCGCCGCACGTGCCGGCCTCGCCGACAGCGTTTCGATCGGACGCAACGCCGTCTACGACGACTATTCCGCATTCCTCTCAGCTGGCTGGCCCGCCACCGATCTCATCGACTTCTCGTTCGGACCCTCCAACCGCTGGTGGCACGTGCCAGACGATACGCTCGACAAGATATCCCCCGAATCTCTTTTCACGGCGGGCCGCATCTCCGCCGCCGTCTTCAATTTGCTGGACGAGCGATGACCTTCCCAGTAGATCCGGTGATCCCCGCCATCCGCTCGTCCCTTGAGCGCAACCGCACCGTTGTGCTGCGCGCTCCTCCCGGAACAGGCAAGACTACCCGCGTGCCGCCGGCCCTGCTCGACATGCCGTTCCTCGCCGGGCGCAAGATACTCATGCTTGAGCCTCGCCGACTCGCCGCCCGCAGCTGCGCCGCCTACATCGCCCGTTCGCTGGGCGAAGAGACGGGCGGGACCGTTGGATATTCTGTGCGGCTCGAGCGCAGGGTCTCCGCCAAAACGCGCCTCGAGATCGTCACGGAGGGTCTTCTCGCCCAGCGTCTCATGTCCGATCCAGAGATCGCGGACGTGGGGCTCGTGGTCTTTGACGAGTTTCACGAGCGCTCAGTACAGTGCGACCTCGGCTTCGCGATGGCGTGCGACGTGCGTGCCGCGCTTAGGCCGGATCTGCGGATCATGGTGATGTCCGCCACTCTCGACGTGGACGCCGTGGCGGCGCATCTAGGCGACGCGGACGTCCATTCCGCCGAGGCGCGCCTCTTCCCCGTGGAGACGCGTTACCTGCAGGTGGAGTCCTCCGCGCCGATCTCTTCGCAGACTGCGGGGGCTGTGCGGCGCGTGCTGCCGGCTACTTCCGGCGACGTTCTGTGCTTCCTTCCGGGCGAGGGCGAGATACGCCGCGCGGTCGAAGAGCTACGCGACCTCGCCGGTGCGGTGGTCATGCCTCTCTACGGCGCGCTGCCCAAGGAGGAGCAGGACCGCGTCCTGAGGCCTCTCGCCGACGGACGCCGCAAGGTCGTGCTTGCCACTTCGATCGCCGAGACTTCTCTCACAATAGAGGGGGTAACGGCGGTGGTCGACTCCGGTCTTATGCGCGTGAGCCGGTTTTCGCCTGCCTCCGGCATGAGCCGCCTCGAGACGCTGCGCCTCACGCGCGACCGCGCTGATCAGCGGCGCGGGCGTGCAGGGCGCGTTGCCCCCGGCGTCTGCCTGCGCCTTTGGACAGAGGAGCAGGACAGACTTCTCGTGCCGGCCATGCGCCCCGAGATCGAGGACGCCGACCTAGCCCCGGTGGTGCTCGCCGCCGCTCAGTGGGGCACCACCGCCATGGACGGTCTCCCCTGGCTCACTCCGCCGCCGTCCGCCAGCTGGCAGAATGCTAAGTCCCTCCTTGAGATGCTCGGCGCCCTCGACTCGGACGGGCGTATCACCGAGCGCGGCCGCCGCATGGCGCGCATCGCCGCCCATCCCCGCCTCGCGAATATGATCCTGTCCACCGGCGCCACGCTCCTCGCCGCCGTTCTCGAGGAGGGTGCGCCGCATTCCGTGACCGACATTCGCGACGTGCGCCCCACCCCCCGGATGCGCGAACTCGCACGCCGCTGGGGGACGCCGCGAGAATGCGACGCCGGCGAGGCGCTCGTGCACGCCTTCCCCGACCGCGTCGCGCGCAACCGCGGCAACGGAACGTTTCAGATGACGTGCGGACGCGGCGCGTTCATGGAGCGCACCGAGGCCCTCGCGGCTGAACGGTATCTTGTGCTTTGCGACCTCGACGACCGCGGCGGCGACGCCAAGATCCACCTCGCCGCGCCGATCTCCGAGGAGGCCATTGAGGAGATCTTCGCGCACGACATCTCTGAGGTGGCCGTCACGCGCTGGGATAAGCGCTCTGAGTGCGTGGTGGCCGCAAAGGAACGCCGCCTCTGGAAGATGGTGATGCGGTCTGTCGGCCTCTCATCCCCAGACCCCGCGCAGGTTGCGGCTGCGCTGTTCGACGGAATCAGACAGAAGGGCGTGGCCAATCTCCCTTGCTGGACGCCAGGTCTTAGACAGCTGCAGTCCCGCATCCTCTTCCTTCGCCGCGTGTTGGGCGAAGACTGGCCGGACGTCTCTGACGCCGGCCTCGCCGCGCACCTTGAGGATTGGGTAGGGGGCTTCGTGTCCGGAATGTCCCGCTGGACGCATCTTGAACGGCTAGATCTCTCGGCTGTCCTCTCCTTCGCGCTCTCCGAGGCCGGACACGACCGCCGCGAACTTGACCGGCTCGCGCCCGTGAAGATGGAAGTGCCTTCTGGTTCGTTCATGACGATTCATTACGAGGAAGCCGAGCCGTTCGTGGCTGTGCGTCTGCAGGAGTGCTTCGGGCTCAAGGAGACTCCGCGCCTCGCAGACGGGCGCGTGCCCGTTGTGATGCATTTGCTTTCTCCCGCGCAGCGCCCTGTGCAGATAACAAAGGATCTTGAGGGCTTCTGGCGGAACTCCTACCAGCTCGTGAGGAAGGAGCTGAGGGGGCGCTACCCGAAGCACTACTGGCCCGAGGATCCGTCTACCGCCGTCGCCACGCGCCGGGTGCGCCCGCCCAAGGCGTGAACGCGGCGATCGCCTATTGCGCGGCGCGGCGGATTCTGCTACAATTCCGGTGTTTCGGGGCACAGTGCCCCGATGCGGTTCAGCAACCAAGAAATGAAGATCATAAAGGCAATGTCAATGGCAGTAGCAGCCGGTGCCGCTTGCGCGGCCGAAGAGACGGTAAGACTGGAGACGCCGCAGGCGGAGTGCGAAGTGGCCCTCGTCGGCGCGCGCGTCATGTCGTTCAAAGTGCGCGGAGAGGAGCTGCTCTTTGCTCCGCGAGTATGGCGGCACGGGGGCGGCAGCTTCTCGTCGGGCGGCATTCCGATATGCTGGCCGTGGTTCGGGAAGAGCGGGCCTGAAGGCGCTAAAGGTCATGGCTTTGCGCACTCTCTGGTGTTCAAGGTGCTCAGCCGCACTAAATCCGAGGTCGTCCTCTCTGCAGGATCGTCGGAGGAGACGCGCAGAGCATGGCCGTTCGACTTTGATCTTGAATATGCCATCGCCCTCGACGGCGACGTTCTTGTGCTGAGGCTTGAGACGATCAACAGATCTAAAGAGTCTTTTCTCCTTACGAGCGGCTTTCACCCCTATTTCGCCGTCGGCGAACGCGACAAAACAGTTGTGAAGGGAGTCGACGGACGTTTCTTCTGTGATGCGCGCCTCTCCACTTCGTTTGATTCCAAGTGGCAGGGCGATATGCCGGTCACTTCCGCCTTCGACCATGTGTTCGCGTCTCCAGACGGCGAATACTCGCTTGTGGACGGTTCTCTTGGACACACGATACGTATCTCGGCGAAAGGCAACAAACGACTTGTCGTGTGGAATCCCGGCGATGCCCGTCCAGCCGATGATCCGCCGGCGCCAGGCGCGCTCGCCCCTGGCGACTGGCGGCGATTCGTCTGCGTGGAACCGGCGACGCTCTGGCGCGACCAGGCGTTTTCGCTTGCGCCCGGCGAGAAGAACACCCTCTCCGCGCGTATTTGGGCCGTGAAGCCATGAAGATTCTGCTCGCGGCATCCACAGTCCTCCTCGCGGCGTCTCTCGCGGCCGAGCCGGTTTGCGTGGGTGAAGTGTGCTATCCATCCCGCGAGGCGGCCATAGCGGCCGGTGCTCTGCCGCGCGATGGCGGAGCGGTCGGATCCCAAGCTGACACCGAGCGGCACGTTGAAGACAACGAGCCCAACCAGAGTGTAAAGGCTGGCGATGACAAGGCAATCGGTCCCCAGGCCACCGTAACGCGCATCGCGTTCGGCTACATGCGTCCACCGGAACTCCTCGCCTTTATGAGAGGCGAGGGCGAATCGACGCCTTTTGCCGACCGTTCAGCCTTCATCGTGATCCTGCTCGTCCTTCTCGGCGGACTGGTCGCGAACCTCACTCCGTGTGTTCTGCCGCTCGTGCCTGTGAACGTGGCGATACTTCTCGGACGGGCGGAGTCCACTCGGACGAGTCGTCTGCTGCGTGGTTTGGCATATGGCGGCGGTATGGCCGCGGCCTACGGTGCATTGGGGCTTGCGGCGGTGTTCGGCGGCATGGCGTTCGGAGCGGTGCAGTCGAGTCCGTGGTTCAACATGGCAGTGGCGACCGTCTTCATAGTGCTGGGGTTGGGAATGCTCGATGTCTTCAACATCGATGCCTCTGTCTTGTGGCGGAGGTTCTTCTCCAAAGGGCGTTCCGTGTCCGCCCCTCGTCCGACAGCCGCCTGCGGACTCGGCAGCGCTTTCCTGCTCGGTGCCGGGGCCGCCGTTCTTGCCGGTGCCTGCGTGCAGCCGATTCTGCTTGCCACGCTCGTGTATACGGCGGACGGTTTCGCGGCCGGGCGTCTATGGACGATTTCGCTTCCGTTCGTACTTGGCGCGGGTATGGGGTTGCCTTGGCTTTTCGTCGCGGCAGGCTTGTCGGTCCTGCCGCGTCCGGGCGCGTGGATGGTCTGGGTCAAACGAGGTTTTGCGGTTGTGATCTTTGCCATGGCCGTCTGGTACGCATACCTCGCCTGGATCGGCTTCCATCCCAAGGGTCTGACCCCACACCAAGGGTCTGACCCTACTCCCCAGGGTCTGACCCCATCCCCAGGGTCTGACCCCACACCCCAGGGTCTGACCCCATCCCCAGGGTCTGACCCCACATCCCAGGGTCTGACCCCATACCAAGGGTCTGACCCCACATCCCAGGGTCTGACCCCATACCAAGGGTCTGACCCCACATCCCAGGGTCTGACCCCAGAAACGAAGGGTCAGATCTTTGAGGCGACTCCAGCTACATGGGGTCAGACCCTTGTGTCGGCGCGAGCGGCTGGGAAACCGGTGTTTGTAGATATATGGGCCACTTGGTGCAAGAACTGCCTTGCAATGGAGAAATCTACGTTCAAAGATCCAGAAGTGATCAAAGAATTGTCGAAATTCTCTGTTATAAAGTTGCAGGCAGAGGACATGGCTGAGCTTTCAAAAGTGCCGGAATTGAAAGAATTGGACATCAAGGGAATTCCTGCGTTTATCATACTTGATCTATAATCTGGATTTTAAGCTGCTGAATGCGAAATGATTGCTTTTCAATGATGATGAAAACATTTCAAAAAGAGTGGTTATGAAAGTTAAAGATGATGCTTTAAATTACGAGACGGTGCCTGCGAAAAGCTTTCTTGATGCTTTTCTGCGGTTGCGGCCAGGAGCATTTGCCTCTAATGCAAGATTGTTGTTGGCAGTGGCGAAAGAAATGGCGAGGAATGGGGGCAAGAGACTTGTTCTCCCGGTTGACGCCGTTCGAGGAGGGGATTGCGGTTCTCTCAACACCCATCCGGTCTTTCTCGCAGCCTTGAAAAAGATCGAGAGAAAGTTTTATGAATCGTTGAAAAAGATGAAAAACGCCCCGGAAATTCAATTTGCTACTAAGGGGTCAGACCCTTGTCTCACTAAGGGGTCAGGTCTTTACATTAAGGGGTCAGACCCCAGTGGCGAATGCGAGGGGTCAGACCCTGAGGTGTGGGGTCAGACCCTGGGTGTGGGGTCAGACCCTAGTGGTAGGGCTATGGGGGCAGACCCTGGTGGGGAATGGTCGTTGGTGAAGACATTGATCGAGGATGCGGGACCTGACCCCAGATTTCCGTTTGGCGGGAGGCCGGATGAGGTGTTCGCACGACAGGTGACAGGTCTTGCGCGCAGGTTGGCCGCAATAGGTTGTAAGGACGCCGTGATAGGTCTGTCCGGCGGGCTGGACAGCGCCCTCACGCTTTTGGTGACGGTGTGGGCTTTCAAACTCCTCGGTCTGGATCTGAAAGGCGTACATGTCTATACTATGCCTGGGTTCGGGACGACTAAGCGGACACGGGGGAATGCCGACCTTCTCGCCGAGGGTCTTGGGGTGAAGCTTGAGACAATCGACATCACGCCGGCATGCCGTCAGCACTTCAAGGACATACGCCAGCCGGCAACGCGGCACGACATCACCTTCGAGAACGCCCAGGCACGCGAACGTACGCAGATTCTCATGGACAAGGCCAACCAGTCGGGCGGCGTGGTTCTGGGCACGGGCGACATGAGCGAGATCGCCCTCGGCTGGTGCACGTATAACGGCGACCACATGAGCATGTTCGGCGTGAACTCTGGCGTACCGAAGACCGTCGTTCGTGAAGTCTGCCGCTGGTGGGCCGAATTACATCCCGGAATGGCGGCGGACGCCCTGCTTGACATCCTCGCCACGCCTGTGAGCCCCGAGCTACTTCCCGCCAAACGCGGCAAGATCACACAGAAGACCGAAGACAAGGTGGGCCCATACGAGCTGCACGACTTCTTCCTGTGGCATTTCGCATGGCTGGAAGAATCTCCGAAGCAGATCAAATCCGCCGCGAGAAGGGCGTTCAGGGGCCGTTACGACGGAGAGACGATCGGCAGATGGCTAGGCGTGTTCCTGCGGCGGATGCACAATCAGGCGTTCAAGCGCAATTGCGCGCCGGACGGCGTGCGCGTGTTCGGAGTGTACATGGCGCCAGATGCGTGGCATGTGCCGTCGGACATGTCGGATGAATGGCTTAGGCTCTGAGAAGGGGGCACGAGCTGTGGGCGACTAGCGGCGGACGGGTGCGTCCGATATGATCGCGTCGAATCCTCCGCGCGCCCATATCCTGTAGAGCCCGGTGCGTCCGAGCTTGGTGCCGTCTATGAGGAGAAAGCGTTTTTCGGCGGCTTCGAGGACGCTGCGCAGCATTTCGGACTGGTGCTCGTGGTTGGTGGTGGCGGTCTTCGCGTCGAGGCCGAACGCCGAGACGAACGCCTTGGTGATGTTGTAGCGTGAGAGCTGTTCGAGCGCCGAGGCCCCGAGGATTGAGTTCAGCTGCGGGTCGTAGTTGCCGCCGAGGCCGATCATGGACCAGTGAGGGGGGAATTTCCTGAAGAGGTGCATGACGGGTATTGCGTTTGTGATGATCGTGAGGTGGTCGATCTCGCAGCGCAGAAGCTGAAGCGCGAGCTCGTAGACTGTGGTGGACGAGTCAAGGAAGATGATGTCGCCCTCTTCCACCATGTGCAGCGCCTTGTTCGCCACCGCGATCTTCTTGGCGCGGTTTGTCACGACGCGGTCCTGGTAGGCGGAGGGGAGGTTGTTGGCGTCAGGCGCGTCGTTGTAGACTAGTCCGCCGCGGACACGTTCCACGGCATCACGCTTTGCGAGCACCGCTACATCGCGGTGGATCGTTGCGGAGCTTACGCCGAAGCGGTCCATGAGCTCCTTGAGCGAGCAGGTGCGTCGCTCTTTGAGCAGGGCGAGTATCTGGCGGATGCGTATGTTGTCCATGAGAGACATTTTAGCAAAGGAATCCGGTCGTATCAAGTCCTCTCATGTTTTCTCAAAACATATCCTACCGCTCTCATGGCGATTATGCTATAATTGGACGCGATGAAACAGTTCGACTACATAGGTGTTGGGTTCTGCTCCAACGACCACTTGGCCGTGCTTCCGTACATGCCGTCGGACACGAAGGTGCGTATGATCTCTCATGCCATCCGCGGCGGCGGGCCGGCCGCGAACTCTTCGGCGGGCGCGGCGGCGCTGGGGGCGTCGGCCGCGTTCGCTGGAACGGTTGGGGACGACGCCGACGGGAAGATGATCCTTGCCGAATTCGCCGCTCAGGGCGTGGACACTTCGATGGTGAAGGTGCGCCCGGGCGCGACGAGCGCAATCGCGTATCTCTGGATAGAGGAGAGCACCGGCAGCAGGTCGTGCGCATGGACGCGCGAAGGGCTTGATGAATTGACGGCGGACGAGATGGATCTCGAGGTCATCTCCCGCGCGAAGGTGCTGCATCTCGACGGGCACAACGCCGCCGGGGCGATCGCCGCGGCGAAGGCCGCGCGTGACGCAGGGGTGGTGGTTGGCTATGACGCGGGAACGATCCGCGACGGTATGGAGGAGCTGCTGCCCCTCGCCGATCTGCTAATCTGCTCGGAGGAGTTCATACTGAAGCTGACTGGGCTTTCCGACGCCGAGGCGGCTGTGCGCAGCGTGTGGGAGCGCTACAAGCCCGAGGTGTGCGGCGCCACGATGGGCAGCAGAGGGTCGATGTGCTTCGACGGCGTGAATCTTGTGAAGTGTCCAGCGTTCCGCGTGGAGAAGGTTGTGGACACGACGGGATGCGGGGATCTCTTCCACACCGGCTTCGAGCTGCGGTGGCTGGAGACGCACGACCTGGCGGAGAGCCAGCGTTTCGCGGCGGCGGTGGCGGCGATAAAGTGCCGCGGCGTCTCGGGCCGTCCGCCGAGCGCGCCGACACGACGTGAAGTGGAGGATTTTCTCAATGACGCGCGATGAGAATTCCAAGTGGTACAAGTGGTTTCTGCTGGTGCTGCTGGCGGTTACCTACTTTCTGATGCACGGTTCCCGGCAGGTGTTCAACGCATCTTTGCCGCAGATCAAGGTCGACCTCGCGGGGCACGGCGCGACGGACGCGCAGCTGGGGCTTTCGCGCACGATCTTCCTTTTCGCCTACGGCTGCATGGTGCCGTTCGCGGGGATCGCCGCCGACTTCTTCCGGCGGAAGTGGGTGATAGTGATAGGAACGCTCCTCTTCTCCACGAGCGTATTCTTCACGGGATTCGCCGAGTCGATGCTGATGCTGTTCATCTTGTACGGATTCATGAACGGAGTGGGCCAGTGCATGGTGCCGGGGGCGGCGAGCTCGCTCATCGCGCAATACCATACGGAGACCCGCTCGACGGCGCTGTCCATCTACCAGTCGGCGCTTTACGTGGGCGTGCTCACGGCGTCGGTGGCGGCGGGCTGGCTCGGCGGCAGCTCTACAGGAGGATGGCGCATTTCGTTCTGGGTGTTCGGCGGAGTGGCGGTGGCGTGGGTGTTCGCGCTTGCGTTCTTCCTGCGCGACACGCCTGCGCTGAAGTCCGGGGCTCCGGAGTCCGTGCAGGCTGACAAGCCAAGACTCGTGGATGCGCTCAAGGCGTTCGCCTCCAAGCCGTCGGCCTGGCTTCTCACCTTCGCGTTCGGGATGCTCGTGTTCGGCTCGAACTGCTTCCGCACGTGGATGCCGGCCTTTCTCCAGCAGCAGAAGGAGTGGGGTCTGGCGCCTGGCCCGGCGGCGTTCCACGCCGTGTTCTGGTTCTACCTCGGCAGCTTCATCGGCATCGCGCTCGGAGCCAGAGTGTCCGACGTTCTTTCTGAAAGGCGGAGAGGGATACGCCTCACGATCATGGCGGTTGGGCTTGCTCTTTCCGCCCCCACGATGGCAGGGATGGTGCTGGTGCCGACGCTGTGGCTCAGCTGCGTGATGATGTTCCTCTTCGGCCTGGGCGGCGGATTCTTCGACTGCAACTTGTACGCGGGCCTTTTCGACGTAGTGGCGCCGCGCTATCGCTCGGCGGCGATGGGCTTCTACCTCAGCGGCGCGTTCTTCATCGGATGCCCCGCCACGGCGGTACTGGGCTGGGTGGGCCAGCGCCATTCTCTGCAGGCCGGGATGGCGATCTTCGGCTGCACATATGCGCTTGGAGCGGCGGCGGTGTTCATCGCGCGCGCCGTGTTCTTCCGCCGCGACAAGGTAGAGGTGTGACCAACCCAACCACCCAACCACCAAACCACCTAACCACCCAACCACCTAACCACCCAACTTCACAGAAAGGCACGTCAATGGATAAGTCAGCGACTCGCAGAGAGTTCATCGGCATGGGCGCGGCGTTGGCTGCGGCCGGATGCCGGTCGTGGAACGGCGGATTCCCCGCGATCACAGCCGTGCGCAGCCCGAACGGGCTTCTGCGCCACGCATGCATCGGCACGGGCAACATGGCCTGGGGCGACATCAACAGCTTCTGCACACATCCCAAGATCGAGATGGCGGCGTTCTGCGATGTGGACTCCAAGTACCTCGACCGGGCCAGGGCCAAGTTCCCCAAGGCGCGATTCTACCGCGACTGGCGTGAGCTGCTCGCCAAGGAGGGCGACGCGATCGACTCGATGAACGTCTCGATCCCCGACCACAACCACACCATCGTCTCCGCCGCGGCGATGCGCGCCGGGAAGCACGTATATCTCCAGAAGCCGCTTTGCAAGACGCACGCCGAGGCGGCGCTTCTGCGCGATCTTGCGGTAAGGAACGGAGTGGTCACGCAGATGGGGGCGCAGTTCACGGCGTTTGCGGCGGACCGCAAAACGGTTGAGCTGCTTAAGACCGGCGCGCTCGGACCCGTCGAGAAGGCGTACTTCTTCTCCACGCGCAAGGGCCTCTCGCGCCGCCGGCGGCATCTTCCGTCCGCGCAGAAGCCGCCGGAGCATCTCGACTGGGATCTGTGGCTGGGGACCGCGGCGGAGCGGCCGTACGCGCCCGAAGTGTACCATCCGCTGATCTGGCGCATCTGGCGCGATCTCGGCAGCGGGTGGATCGGCGACATCGGATGCCATCTGATGTCGGCGGCGTGGAAGGGGATGTCGCTCGGAACAACCGCGCCTCAAATGGTGGCGGCCGAGACGGAGACGAACGCCGAGGAGAACGTTAAAGACCTCGTATGGCCCACGGCCACGCACATCACGTGGCGCTTCGCGGGAGTCGAGGCTTCGGGGGGCAGTCCGTTCACGTTCGAGTGGTTCGACGGCTGCAGCGAGCCGGACAATCTGGCGCCCGCGCAGTTCCGTCCGCCGGCCGAGGTGGAGGCGCTCTTCGCGCGAACGGCCGCGAAGAAGCGGCCCTTCGAGGGCAAGGCGGTGAAGTGCCGCGACGGATGGATACTGCAGCCGCACGCGCAGAAGGAGTCCTACGCCATGCGCAACGACGGGACGTTCCTCGAGGCGCCCGCTCTCCCTCCGGCCCCCACTCATTTCCACGAGTTCGTGGACGCCTGCCTGGAAGGCCGCAAGGCCTCGGCCGACTTCGACTGGTCCACGTGGATGATGGAGACGATCCTCACGGGCGAGATCGCCGAGCGCCTTCCCGGTACGGCGCTTTCGTGGAACGCCCGCGAACGGCGCTTCGACAGCGCCGCCGCAAACGCCTTCCTCACCAGCTCCTACCGCAAGGGTTGGAAAGTGGAAGGGCTTGACGCTTGAAAAAAGAAAGAAGGAGAAAAATCATGTCTGACACATTCAAAGTCGGCTATCTGCCGCTCAGCAAGGTCAACTGGACGAACGACACGCTGGAGGCCGCGCGCGAGAACGCCATTGCGTTCCTCAAGTCCCTCCCGGGTGTGGAGGTGATTGGCCCCGACCACATGCTGACGCTCGAGGACGAGGCGGTCGAGCTGCTGGAGCAGTTCGAGAAGGACCGTCCGGACGTGCTGATCACGCACTTCATGACGTTCTCTCTCGGTGTGGTGCCGCCCATGTTCGCGCAGCGTCTCGGCGTGCCGGTGATCCTGTGGTCGATGAAGGAGCCGGATCCGGCCGGCGGGCGCCTGCAGAACAACTCGTTCTGCGCGGCGAACATGAACGCGCACCACATGTACCGCCTGCACATCCCATATTTCCACGTGCACGCCCAGCCGGGCACGCCGGAGGCGGCGGACGCCATCGTGAAGGCCGTCAACGTGGCGCGCACGATGAAGACCTTGAAGCGCATGCGGATCGGCCTCATCGGCGGTCGTGTGCCGGGATTCTACACGAGCTGCTGCAGCGAGATGCTTCTCCGCCGTCTGATCGGGCCCGAGGTGAAGATCATCACCGAGCACGAGGTGTTCACCACTGCCCAGAAGCTCTCCGCCGACGAGTTCGAGCAGGCGAAGAAGGAGGTGCTCGAGGACGCGCCGTGCCATGAGAGCGACGGCCCGAAGGGAGACCAGTTCGAGAAGGCGGTGCGCCTCTACGGCGCGATCGTCAAGACGAAGAAGAAGTTCATGGTGGACACGCTCGCCATGCGCTGCTGGCCCGAGGTGATCCTCAACGAGTTCTACGGCATCGCCGTCTGCTCCACCATGGGCCACCTCACCAACCACGGCCATCTCTGCGCGTGCGAGGGCGACGTGTACGGCGCCGTGATGATGCGCATCGGCCAGGAGCTCTCCGGCGACAAGCCGTTCTTCTGCGACCTCATCATCTGCGAGGGCGACTACGGCGTCACCTGGCACTGCGGCGCCGCTCCGTGCGCGATATGCAAGCCGGGCTTCAAGCCCGAGCTGCGCTGCTCCGCGACGGTGGAGGGCGGCGGCGTGAAGGGCGTCACGGACGAGTTTCCTCTCAAGGGCGGCCGCGTGACGCTCGCGCGCCTTGGCGAGAAGCGCGACGGCGACGGCTTCCGCATGCTCGTCTGCACCGGCACGGGCATCGACACGGACCTCTTCGTGCGCGGCAATCCGCTCAAGGTCAAGTTCGACGCCGGCTGCGAAGCAGTCCGCAAGGAAGTAATCGAGAACGGCTGGGAGCACCACTACGCGCTCATGTACGGCGACCACGCCGACGAGCTGGCCGCGCTCTGCCGCAACATGGACATTGAGCTGCATCTGGTCAAGTAGCCTTTGTTTTTATAAAAAAGGAAAGGGACGAAAGGAACTGCAATGAATCTAAGAATAGCGCTCAACCCCCGCGAAGGCTACAACAAGGTATTCGACGTGGGCGAATACGGAATGAAGCTGACGAAGTTCGGTCTCATCAAGCTCGCGAAGGGTGGCACATACGAAGGCGACACCGGCGAGACGGAGCTGGCGCTCGTCCTCATCGGCGGCAACTTCGCGGCGAAGGGTGAAGGCTGGGCCTTCGAGGTGACGGACGGGCGCGCCAGCCCGTTCACCGGCAAGCCGCACTGCCTCTACCTGCCGCGCCGCACGAAGTATGTGCTCACCGCGCTCTCCGACGTGGAGCTAGCCTACAACGGCTCGCCCGCGACGCGCGACACCGCCAAGCCCACGCTCATCAAGCCCGAGGACACGCGGCACATCGCGCTCGGCAAGGACAACTGGACGCGCACGAGCGAGATCATACTAGACGAGAAGTTCGACAGCGAGCACTTCTACATAGGCGAGGGCATGATCCCGTCCGGCAACTGGAGCGGCTATCCTTCCCACCGCCACGACGTGAACAACCCTCCCGCCGAACTCGACATGGAGGAGACCTACTTCTATCTCTTCGACCCTCCGCAGGGCTTCGGCTTCCAGAGCGTCTACAAGCCCGACGGCTCCCTGAACGAGGCGTACCGCGTTCAGAACTACGACACCGTCGCCATCGCCGAGGGCTACCACCCGCTCGTGGGGGCGCCAGGCTACCAGATGTACTATCTCTGGACGATGGCCGGCGCACAGGGACGCGGGTTGATCTCTTCGATGGATCCAGCTCACGCATGGGTCAAGGGGGCGTGACTATGAAGTGCCTCTCCGATCGCCGCGTAGGCGTCGCCGCGTTTGCCGTGCTCGCCGTATTCGCGGCGTTTGCAGACGCCAGCCTGAATGGAAGCTGGTCGTTCCGCTTCGAGGAGGACCGGCCCCTTGAGGATGTGGCGGACGCCTCGTTCAAGGCGACGGACGTCGTGCCCGTCCCCGCCTGCTACGACATGATGCCAAAGTGGTACATGAAGCGCGGCACCGGGCTCTACCGCCGCACGTTCGACCTCGCCGCGCCGATGAAGGATGCTGTCCTCGTAGTCGACGGCATGGGCGTGCGTGCGAAGTTCGCGGTGGACGGCAGGGATCTCGGGCTCCATCCGTATCCGTATGCGAGGCTTGAGATTCCCGTGGGGCCTCTTTCCGCGGGTAGCCACACGATCTTCGCCGCCGTCGACAACATCCTCGAATGGCCGCGCGTGAAGATGGCTCGCCCTTACTACGACTTCTACCTCTACGGCGGTTTCTACCACGGCGTGAAGCTCGTGGAGCGCGAGCCGAAGGTCTTTGTGAGGACGCTTGACTACAAAACCGGCAAGGTGGAGATTGAAATCGAAGGCGGCAAGAAGGAAGTGCGCACGATACCAGACTTCAAGCTCTGGAGCCCCGACTCCCCCAACCTCACCACCATCGACGTGGCCGGGCGCAAGGTGCGCTTCGGCATACGCCAGATCGAGGCGAAGAACCGCAAGATATACCTCAACGGCAAGGAGCTGTTCCTGAAGGGCTTCAACCGCCACGAGTCTGAATGGCTCAACGGCGCGGCGACGGGCGACGCCCTGATGCTGCAGGACATCCAGAGACTTAAGGCGCTCGGCGGCAACTTCATACGCGGCGCGCACTACCAGCAGTGCGAGCGCTTCCTCGACCTCTGCGACGAGAACGGGGTCTTGGTGTGGGAGGAGTCGCTTGGCTGGGGCAACGGCCAGAACTACGTGAACAATTCGTTCCCGCCCAACGAGCTGAAGGATGCAGAGTTCTGCGAGATGCAGGTCAAGCAGACGCGCGACATGGTCAGGGCGAGCTTCAACCACCCGTCGGTGGTGATCCACGGATTCCTCAACGAGTGCGCGAGCATGAAGCCGGAGAGCAAGGTGCTCGTCGATCGGCTCGCCGAGACTATCCGCGCCGAAAACCCAGGCCGACTCGTGACTTTCGCCTGCAGCACCCCCGACAGCGACATCTGCTGCACGAACATGGACATCATCTCGTTCAATGCGTATCCAGGAGTCTTGCCGCCGCGCCCCGGAACGGAAAAGGAGTTCAAGAAGCTGGTGGGCGATAAGTTCAATGGTATAGTTGCGAAGCTCCGTGCGCGGTATCCAGACAAGCCCATAATGATCTCCGAGACTGGTTGCGGCGCGGAATTCGGGCGTCGCGGTGAATACGCCTCGCCCAATACCGAGGAGTTCCAGAAAGAATACCTCACGAATGTCTTCGAGACGCTGTGGGCGAATCCAGACGTCGTGGGATTCTCGATCTGGCAGATGAACGACGGGCGCACGCGCGAGCGTTTCGATACAAAGACCGTCTCGGTGATGTTCGGCGGATCCGTGGCCGGCGTGTTCGACCGCTTGCGCCGCCCGAAGCTCTCCGCCGAGACCGTGCGCAGGTTCTTCAACATGAAACACTGACGGTTCGGCATGAGACTTCTCCTTGGAATAGATTTCGGCACCGGCGGCTGCAAAGTGACGGCCATCGGCGAGGACGGCACGTTCGTCGGCGAGGCGAGCGTGGAGTATCCTACATTCCACGACCGCCCTGGCTGGTGCGAGCAGGAACCGCAGGACTGGTGGAATGCGCTCTGCGAGGCGCTTAAGAAGCTTTCGGCCAAGGGAGTGGACCTCTCGCAGACCGCGGCCTGCGCGCTGGACGGCTCCACCCACAACGCAGTGCTTCTCGACGCGGAGCATCGTCCCGTCCGCCGCACCATAATGTGGACCGACCAGCGCGCCACCGCCGAGTGCGAGGAGTTGAAGGCGTCCTGGGGCGAGAGGATATTCTCCGCCTGCTACCAGATGCCCGCTCCTACCTGGACTCTGCCGCAGATGATGTGGCTGAAGGCCAACGAGCCGGAGGCTCTTGCAAAGACGGAGCATGTGCTGTTCGTCAAGGACTACGTGCGCTATCTAATCACGGGCGAGGCGGCGACCGACCACATCGAGGCGCAGGGCACGTTGATGTGGGACATGCCCGGGACGGACTGGGCAAGCGGGGCGAACGGGAATTGGGACGCCGAACTTGTCGCGCTTTCCGGCCTAAAGATGTCTGCCATGCCGAAGATCATCGCACCCACCGACGTAGTCGGGCGCGTCGTCTCCGCTGCTGCTGCGGCAACAGGCCTGCCAGAAGGCGTTCCTGTGGTGTGCGGCTCGTCGGACAGCGCGGTGGAGGACTACGGTGCAGGCGCCGTGGAGCCGGGCGACCTCATAATAAAGCTTGCGACCGCCGGCAACGTCAACGCCATGACAGCGTCTGCGCATCCGCATCCGAAGACGCTCACCTACTCGCACATCGTGCCCGGCATGTGGTATTCTGTCTCCGCCACGAACGCCGCCGCGCTATGCATGAGGTGGTTCAGGGATGCTTTTTTTCTGCCTCCGGCAGAAAAAAAGGTTAAGTCGGCTGCTTCGCAGCCTTTAAGTGGGCCTTCGGCCCTAAGTGGGGCTTCGCCCCTAAGTGGACTTAGTCCCGCAGGGACACTTAGCCCCGAAGGGGCACTTAGCCGCGCAGCGGCACTTAACCCCTCAGCGGCTGTGTATGGCGTGATAGATGCCGAGGTGTCGGGGTCGCCGATTGGCGCGAACGGCGTGATGTTCCATCCCTATCTCCAGGGGGAGAGGTGTCCGTACTGGGACGCGAACCTGCGCGCGAGCTTCACTGGCGTTTCCATCTCCTCCATGCGCGGCGACTTCGCGCGTGCGGTGATGGAGGGCGTGGCTTTCTCGCTCAGGGACTGCTATCGCACGCTTGAGGAGATGAAGCTTCCGGTGAAGCGCATCTTCCTGATCGGCGGCGGAGCGAGGTCGCGTGTGTGGAGCGAGATCGTCGCGAACGTATTCGACTGCGCCGTGGCGGTGCCGCAGCCGGGTGACGCCAGCTTCGGAGCGTGTCTTCTCGCAGGCGTGGGAGTGGGGATCTTCGCGGACGTGAAGGAGGCGGTGGCCAAGTGTCTGAGGATAGACCGCGCCATTTCGCCGGACCCGTCCGCCGCTGCCGAATACGCCCGTCTCTTCGAGCGCTACCGCCGCATTCACGATGCGCTCGCCCCCGTCTACTCGTTTAGTTAGGTGATGAAACGTCTGCCCATAGTCTTTTGCTTCCTGCTGTTGGCGGCGTCGGCCGCCGCGGCGCCGCAGGCGGCCTACTACTATCCCTGTGGAATCCAGGCAGGCACCACGAACCGCATAGTCGTTGGCGGGCAGGGGATGTGGGGGCTCAAAGGCGGGTGGGTCTCCGGTGAGGGCGTGGAAGTGCTGGCCGTTGTGAAGGTGCCTGGCTTCCCGACGCAGGGCGGCGGCGAAGGGGAGGTCGCGTGGGTGTCGTCGTGGCTGGACGGCGTGTGGATCGGCAAGAAGTCCAAGCCGCTGCTCCCCAGTTTCAAGGCTCTGCGCACATGGCGCCGGTGTCCGTGGTGGGACACGCTCGACGAGCGCGACCCCGTTGAGCTTTCCATCATCGCGCGCGACATCTACGTGCGCAAGAACCCTCTCCAGACGTCGCCAGCGCTTTCACAGCTCGTGATACTGGACGTCGCCGCCCGGCCTGACGCGAAGATCGGCCTCCGCGACATAGTCCTCTACGCCGGCGACGGCGTCACGGCTCCACATCCGTTCTTCGTCACCGCCGAACCCCATGCCGCCGAACAGTTCTTCGCGCCGCCGTCCAGAGTCAAGGAAGACGAACGCATCTTCGACCCGCCGGTCGTCCTGGACGGCCAGATCATGCCCGGCGAGACTGATTCCTTCCAGCTGAACCTTCCCAAGGGCCGCCGTTTCGTCTGCTCTCTCGTGGGACGTGAGCTGCAGCCCTACATCGGCGACGCCGTCCCAGGATTCTTCAATCCCGTTTTGCGCCTCGTGGATGTGGAAGGGCACGTGGTGGCGGTGGCAGACGACTTCCACTATCTTCCCGACCCCGTTCTGGTCTGCGATATACCTGCCGACGGCGTCTATCGCCTCGAGGTCCACGACAATCTGTTCAGGGGCCGCGCCGATTTCGTCTATGCCGCGACATGTCTCGTGGACGACGGCGAAAAGCCTCTGCCCACGCCGCAGGAACGCGCGTTCGCCTGCTATCCGCCGCCCGCCTCGCATGTCCCTTCGCGCGAAGACGACCCGTCAGCGCGCGTCTTCACCGGCAGGATCGACTTCCCCGGCCGTTCCGTTTCGCATGACTTCGAAGTCGCCGCCCCCGGCGAATACTCCTTTGAACTTTTCGCCCGGCGGCGTGGTTCGCCTCTCGACGGCGTGGTGAAGCTATACGGTCCTGTCACCTTTCTGCCGCAGTCCATGACGCCGCTGCTCGCCGTGTGGGACGACGTCACGAACAAGTTCCACGCCGGGAGCGTTCCCCAGGCGGAGAGCGATCCTTCTGGCAGATGGAAGTTCACGGCTCCGGGAAAGTACCGTTTCACGGTGTCCGACTCCGGAGGATTCGGCGGTCCGGACTTCGACTATGTCCTTCGAGTCGCTCCAGCCGAGCCGTCCTTCGCGGCCTATGCCATGAAATCTTCGTTCGTCCTGCGTCCAGGCGGTGGGGCGAGTGTGTCCTTCAAAGTGTCTGTGGTGCGGAGCGGCGGCTTCGCTGGTCCAGTGAAGTTTGAGGGCGGCGATGGTTTCTCGTTCGTGAAGGGCGAGGTACCGGCCGGTGCCGACGAGGCGGAGGTGACGGTGGTTCTTGACGGAACCGCATCACCCGGAATGCGCGTGGCGCATTTCACCGCCTCCGCAGAGGTCACCCCCGGCAGAACACTCAAAGTGCCGCTCGTCCCCACGGACGAGGCGCAGCAGGCTTTTGCCTACACGCATCATCTCCCGGTGCGGGGATTCCACTTCTTCACGCCCAAGAACGAACCCCCGGTCACAGAGATGCCCGAATGGATCCCCATGCTGGCCGACAAGCTTTTCCCCCGCCGCATAGTCCTGCCTACCGCCGAGTTGCCCAAGAAGGTGAACGCCGCCGCGCTTGACGCGGTCTGCGACGTGGACACCGTGCCGATCGTCTCCATTCCCGCGGACGCCTCCGACGGTGTCCTCTCCGTGAAGTTCGGCTCATCCGCCGCGCATCTGCAGAATGTCCGCGAAGTCGTCGCCCGCGAGCCGGAGAACGGCAAGGTGGACGCGGCTGCCTGCGCACGCGCCGTCGTGGCGGGTGTCACGCGCCTGGTGGCCGGTGGTCTGCGCCATGCCGACGGAGATCCTCTCCGCGTGCGGACCTTCGCCCGCGCCACCGTCACGCCAAGCGACAACGACATGCTTGTCTATGTCCCCGGTGACGATCCCCTGCCCCTTTCTGGCGCAGTGGGCGCCGTCGCTCGCCGTCTGCTGAACGATGGCTGGTGCTTCGACTTCGTCACGGACAAGACCTTCCCCGCAATGGCGGGCCGCTCGCGCTACCGCGCCGTTTACGTGCCGAAGCTCAAGAAGCCGATGCCGGACGAGACGTTCGCGAAGATGTCAGCCGCCGCGGAGAAGGCCGGTCTTGTGCTTCTTTTTGAGGATGCTCTGCCGCCCGCCGCCAAGACCGCCGGATTCGCCGTCAGGGGCTCCAAGGGACAGACATTCAAGCATGGACGAGGCAAGGTGGCGGTGGGGCCGGCCGCGTATCTTCTGGGAGACGCCGGAGCGGGCAGGGCCGTCCGCCGCGAACCATTCGCCGCGCTCGGACCATTGCGATTCGCGCGTTTCGGCGGCGGTTCGAGGGACGCATGGTATTTTGTCCACAACCCCACGAAACGTGTGATCTCGGGCGACTGGCGCTTTGCGTTGAACAGAAATCCGCGCATGGTGGTGGCGATGGATGTGGGGAGTGGGCGCATCGACACGCTTCCGTCTAAAGGGAAGGGTTCGTTCGCCTATTCTCTCGCTGGCGGAGCGTCCGTGTGGCTGTGCGTCACGTCGCGCGACCTCACCGCGCCCAAGCGCAACGAGGGCGGACGCCCGGGCCACGGCGGCGGACGCGCCTGCAATTCCTGCCATGACGCTCCAGTCAAGCGATAGGAGAAGCCCCTTTGACAGAGCCGTTTCCAGAAGAGAAGTTGAACGCCGCCATTGCGCATTGCATGCAGTCGCGCCGCCTCGCCGCATACTGGCGCGACGCGCCTGCCGCCGCACGCGACTATATTCTTCTGCGTTTCTACGCCGCCACTTTCAACGATGAGCTGTCCCCCGAAGAATACGAGGCTAGGCGCGCTGAGGCCGCCGCCAAGCTCGGCCCTGACGAAATAAAGTATCTGTTCCAGCGCGAAAAGGAGATTGAAGAGATAAAGTTCCTGGCCTCGCTCCGTGCCAAGGTTGAAAAAGGGGACCAGGAGATCATCCCACATCAAGTCTCTGGAGAACAAGCGGAGAAGGAGGAAATCCCCCTCCGCCAAGGCTCCGGAGAACGAGCGGAGAAGAAGGAAAAGCGGAAATGGGAAGCGCATTTTCCTCGTTTATGGATTTTGCGGATTGTGGGCACTGCGGCTGTTCTTGCCGCTGCCGGCGTGCTGTGTTTCTTTCTGCGTGCGCCGCAGGAGCAGCAGGAAGAGGAAGTTGGACAGAATCAAGTCCAGCCGCTTGGCGGGGAACGGGGAGTCATCCTCCGCCAAGGCCACGGAGAACAAGCGGGAAACGAGGCGGACCTTGAAGGCAAAAGGGTGGAAGAGAAAAGCGAGCCGGGACATTCCCTTTTGGCCCCCAACAACCCAACCACCGAACCACCGAACCACCAAACAACCGAACCACCCAACCACCCAACCACCCAACCACCGAACCACCCAACCACCGAACCACCCAACCACCCAACCACCGAACCACCAAACCACCAAACTACCGAACCAGAGTCTGTTGACGCCGGGCGTACGCTTCAGTCCCTAGGCGGGATAAAGTTCGGTAGCGTCCATCAGGGGACGCCGATTGCGAAAGAGCTGCTTTCAGAGGGTAGTACGCTGGCTGAGTGCGGCATGGGGTTCGCAGTGAAGGGACCTGTCCTGAAGAGAAGATTTCTTTCTTTCGACGCGCAGCCTGTTCTGTGGATTTCGCCTAAGAGTTTTCGCGTTTACAGGATGGATTTCGCATGGCAGGGGAAAAACGGTTCGGAAGAGGCGATGGCGGAGGTGGCGGGTGCGCTGGAGAGCCGATTCGGTGTGAAGATGGCGTCGTCGGCCGATGGTTCGCGCGCGTTTCGCATGGGCGAGACAACGGTGTCCTTGGTGAATGACGGCGGCACGGTGAAGATGCGGGTGGAGCATGCGGGCTTCAAGGAGTCGGCCAAGGCCGAATTCGGCGAGGTGCGTCGGACGATGATGGAGGATTTCGACGCGACGGCGCTGTTCGCGGGCGGTTATCCGAACGGCGGCATGGTGCACGGCAAGACCAAGAAGGCCGGGCAGAACACGCCTAAGGCGTTCGGCGGCATCGTATTCGGGAGTGTCCCCACTCCCGGGACGCATGTTGTGGTGGAGGCTCGAACGGGCGAGAAGACTTTCTATCTTGATTACGCCGTTCGGGCGATCCAACCGTTCAAGCGCTTCACGGCAGGGCGGGCTTTCTTCGATGCCGCCCATGGTGTGTACGCCGTGGAGCTTGAGAGCGCGGCTGGACCTGACGAGCTGACCGCCGGTGAATATACCGAAAACGTGCGCGAGACACTGGCACGGCGTTTCCCGCCGCCCGAAGGCGCTGCCGAGAAGGGGCTGCCGGCCACATTCCACGCCGGGGATGTGGATATTGCTCTTTTAGAAGACCCGCAGGGTGGTCTTGTCCTGCGGGCTGTCAACAAAGTGTTGGCGCCTTTGGCGCATGGCGCAGTATCCACCAAGGAGGAGTCAAGATGAGCAATACGCGTTTGATTGTGATGATGGCATGCGTGGCGTTGGCCGCGGGTTGCAAAGGCCGCTACTACTATCGCACATACGATCCGATGACGGCGCCGGTCGTGACGCCGGTGGCGTCTCCGGCTGTCGTTCCCGCCGGGGGGTATGTGGAACCTGCCCCTGTGTACGACTATTATGTCGCTCCGGGGCCGGTGGGCGACGTATATTACGACTATCCGCCCGATTCCTACTATTGGGGACATTCGTACCGCAACTACCATGGCCATCCGCCGATGGGTCGTCCAGGACCTGGCCCCAGACATGGGATGGGCCATAGACCGATGGGACCTGGCCCCAGACATGATGCCGGCCATAGACCGATGGGGCCTGGCCCCAGACCGGGCGGCGCGCATGGCCCGTCCCCGGCACGCATTGGGTCAGGTCCTCGGCCAGTGGGGTCTGGCCCCTCAAGTGCGGTGGGGTCTGGCCCCAGACCGGGTGTCTCGCATGGGGCCATGCCTGCTCGCGGTGGAATGCCGCCGAAAATCAAGACTCCTTCCTTTGCGAAGCCCCATCCCGTTAAGATGCCTTCGGGCGTTAGGAAGCCGCCGGCGCCGAAGGCGCCCATGGCGCCAAGACGCATGCCGCCGCGCAGGTAACCAGGCTTTTCGGTGGTTTGGACGATCGTTTCCCTTTGCGTTTGACGGCGTTTTTTGCTATAATTCCCACAATTTCAACGCAAGGAGAAGATGATGTTCAAACCCGTCTCGAATAAGGCCCAGTTCCCTCAAATGGAGGAGCAGATCCTCGATTTCTGGGCGCAAGGTGAGATTTTCGGGAAGTCCCTTGAACGCAACAGGGGAAAGAGTCGCTACACGTTCTACGACGGTCCTCCGTTCGCCACGGGTCTTCCTCACTACGGACATCTTCTCGCCGGCACAATCAAGGACATCGTCCCGCGCTACCAGACAATGCGCGGCAAGTACGTTGAGCGCCGCTTCGGCTGGGACACTCACGGCCTCCCCATCGAAGCCCTCGCCCAGGAGGCCCTCGGCATAGCCGGTACGCCCGAGATCAAGGCGTTCGGTGTGGACAAGTTCAACGAGCAGTGCCGTTCGATGGTGCTCAAGTACGTCTCAGAATGGCGCAGAACGGTGACGCGCATGGGACGCTGGGTCGATTTCGACAACGACTACAAGACCATGGACCCAAGCTTCATGGAGACCGTGTGGTGGGTCTTCAAACAGCTCTGGGACCAGGGGCGCGTCTATAAGAGTCACCGCATCATGCCGTATTCGTGGAAGCTCTCCACTCCGCTCTCCAACTTCGAGGCCGGCAGCAACTACAAGGACGTCCAGGATCCGACTGTGACAGTGCGCGTCCGCGTAGTGTCCGGTGTAGAGCGCCTGGTGCCTGGCGCGCAGGATGATGCATCAACCACCGCCGTTTACCTGCTTATCTGGACGACGACCCCCTGGACGCTGCCGGAGAACCTCGCCATCTGCGCGGGCGCGAACATCGACTACGTGGCCGTGCGCGACCTCACCGACGACGCGCGCCCCATCTACATCATGGCCAAGGCGCGTCTCGCCACCATCTTCAAGAAGGAGGAGCAGTACGAGACGGTGGCCGAGTTCAAGGGCGACGCCATCAAGGGCGTCGAGTACGAGCCGATGTTCCCGTATTTCGCCGACAAGAAGGCCGAGGGCGCCTTCCGCGTGCTGAACGACGACTACGTCACCACCGACGATGGCACCGGCCTCGTCCACATCGCCCCAGCGTACGGCGAAGACGACTTCCGTGTGTGCAAGGAGGCCGGCATCACCGCGTTCGCCGACCCCCTCGACGAATCGTGCAATTTCACGGAAACCGTGCCCGAATACAAGGGCCGCTTCTGCAAGGACTGCGACAAGGACATCATAAAGCGCCTCAAGACCGAGGGACGGCTCGTCCACCAGGCCACGATCGTCCACTCCTACCCGTTCTGCGACCGCACGGACACGCCGCTCATCTACCGCGCCATCGACGCCTGGTACGTGCGCGTGGAGGATCTCCACGAAAAGCTCGCCGCCAACAACGCCACGGTCCACTGGACGCCCGACTACGTCGGCGACAAGCGCTTCGGCAACTGGCTCAAGGACGCCCGCGACTGGAACATCTCGCGCAACCGCTTCTGGGGCAGCTGCATTCCCGTGTGGATCAACGACGCCGACCCGTCGGACATGATATGCGTCGGCTCCATCGCCGAGCTCGAGGCGCTCTCCGGCGTGAAGGTGACGGACCTCCACAAGCATTTCGTCGACAAGGTGGTGATCGTCAAGGACGGCAAGACGTACCACCGCACGCCCGAGGTGCTCGACTGCTGGTTCGAATCCGGCTCCATGCCCTACGCCCAGCAGCATTACATGGGAGAGAGTGGATGTGCCGCTGATGGTCAACCTGCGCCCTCCAGTCCTGATGGTCAATCTGTGATTGACCAGTTCTTCCCCGCCGACTTCATCGCCGAGGGCCTCGACCAGACTCGCGGCTGGTTCTACACGCTGATGCTTCTCGGCACGATGCTCTTCGACAAGTCGCCCTACCGCAACGTGGTGGTGAACGGGCTCGTTCTCGCGGAGGACGGCAAGAAGATGTCGAAGCGCCTCAAGAACTACCCGGATCCGGTGAAGATGCTCGACACCTACGGCGCCGACGCGATCCGCCTCTACATGATCTACTCCCCCGTGGTGCGCGCCGAGAACCTCAAGTTCTCCGAGAGCGGCGTGAAGCAGGTGCTGCGCGACCTTCTCATCCCCTGGTGGAACGCATACTCGTTCTTCGTCACATACGCCAACGTCGACGGCTTCGCGGACGCGGAGGTGGCAGTGCCTGACTCGTCGAACGTTCTCGACCGCTGGATCGTCTCGTCCCTCGAGACGCTCGTCGCGGACGTTGCGGACGCGATGGACCAGTATGATCTCCAGCGCGCCGTCCGCCCGTTCGTCGCCTTCATCGAGGATCTCACCAACTGGTACATCCGCCGCAGCCGCCGGCGCTTCTGGAAGAGCCAGAACGACGGCGACAAGCTCCACGCCTACCGCACTCTCCGCTACGTGCTCGTGCAGCTCTGCAAGGTGGCGGCGCCGTTCACCCCGTTCATCTCCGACGAGATATACAGGAACCTGAAGGGCGCCTCGGACCCCGAGTCCGTTCACCTCTGCGACTTCCCAGAGCCGCGCGCCGGCGCGCGCGACCTCGCGCTCGAAAGCGAGATGGCCGCCGTGCAGGCCGTCGTGAAGCTCGGCCGCCAGCTGCGCGTGGAGAACGACCTCAAGGTGCGCCAGCCCCTCGCGGCGATCAAGGTCGCGGGCATCCCCGCCGCCGCCGCGCGCGTGAAGGACGACGCGGAGCTGCAGGCGCTCATACTCGACGAGCTCAACGTCAAGTCCGTGCAGTTCATCAACGACGAAACCGAACTCTGCGAAGTCTCCTACAAGGCCAACTTCAAGACCCTTGGCAAGAAGTGCGGCCCGAAGATGAAGGCCGTCGCGGCCGCCATAGCCAAAGGGGATTTCGGCGCAGCCGAACTCCTTGGGCGGGGTTCAGAGTCCTCGTCTGTTGTCATAGAAGGCGTCGAGATCGCCCCCGAGGACATCCTCGTCACGCGCGCGCCGAAGGCCGGCATGGTGGTGGCCTCGGAGGGCGGAGTGGTGGTGGCTCTGGAGACGGCGCTGACCCCGGCTCTCGTGGCCGAGGGTCTAGCCCGCGAGTTCGTGAGCCACGTGCAGGCCATGCGTAAAGAGGCGGACTTCGAGGTTACGCAGCGCATCGACGTGTCCGTGGAGTCCGACGACGCCATGCGCGCCGCCCTTGATGCCCATGCAGACTATGTCAAGACCGAGACTCTTGCCGTCTCGCTTTCGTTCGCCGCCTGCCCCGATTCTCCGTTGGTGGACCTCAACGGACACTCCGCGAAGATCAAGGTGGTTCCTGTCAGCGTCTGACGAGGCGTTCTATCTGCCTTTGAATCGCTTTGGCTCATTGGTATCGGCAACGTTCAACTATTTTCTCTTAAGACATTTAGGAGATTAAGACATTTAGGAGATTAGGACAAGTAGGACGCGGATAGACGCCTGGTGGTCTATTGCCCTAATTCTAAAAGTCCTAGTGCTCCTAAAAGTCCTAGTGCTCCTACTTGTCCTAACCCTCCTAAAAGTCCTAGTGCTCCTACTTGTCCTAACCCTCCTAAATGTCCTAGCTCTCCTACTTGTCCTAGATTCGCCTCTTTCTCTCCTTGCTGGTGAAGTTGTTTGGGATTTCGTCCGAACTGTAATCTCGTTTTCCGCTGTGTGTGCGGCGTCGCGCCAGATTAGGACGTAGCGCGCGAAAGTAAACGCACCATTGCAGATGTAAACGCACCGGTTATGCTGATAATGTGAGGAGAGTAGCATTTCTAGATCGTGGCAATGAGGACATGAAGACCCTTCTCGCGCGGATTCGGG